>Ga0129308_1000931_pt1 | contig 35957 bp, 29 predicted proteins | sample L827metagenome_FD_94440 | JGI IMG/M metagenome (GOLD analysis project Ga0129308, IMG submission 94440) | Ring-tailed lemur group fecal microbial communities from Wisconsin, USA - L827 metagenome | ecosystem: Host-associated > Mammals > Digestive system > Large intestine > Fecal | place: USA...
AAGTCCTGTCTCCCCAGGGCAGGAAGGAACAGCGTCTGATACAGGAAATGCCTGTATTAGAGGCCTTTTGGTCGTGGGCGGAAGAGGCATTTGCCGGAATCCTTCCAAAATCCAAACTTGGAGAGGCATTTACCTATGCCTTCAACCAGAGAAACGGATTGATGAATTATCTGCTGGATGGGAACTGCGCTGTCTCAAACAATCTTGCTGAGAACTGCATCCGTCCCTTTACGATAGGGCGTAAGAACTGGCTGTTTTCTGGAAGCCCCAAAGGAGCAGAAGCCAGCGCAGGGATCTATACACTGGTTGAAACGGCAAAAGCGAATGGACTAAACCCCAGAAAATACATCCAGTATATTTTGAGTGATATCCCCGGAACAGCATTCCTGCAGTATCCGGAATTTCTGGAAGACTATATGCCATGGGATCCTGTCATACAAAAAATATGTAGATAACCGCCAACCTTGAGAATATCAGAAGGTTGGCAATTTTTCTATACACTCTGTTATTTGACGCTTACCGTGGACATGCATTTTGAACCCACATTGGAGTTTCACAGGATTGCAAAAACAAACGGGATCAGTGTGATTGGTGCTACCCATTATTCAACTGAGAGATTTGCATGTATTGCCATGGCGGAATATTTCCAAAAACTAGGACTTGAAGCTGTATTTTTAGAAGGAACATACTATCTGAACGATTTATGAGGTCTTTTTCTGTCACAGATGTGGAAAACTGCTGTCTAATAATAGAGAGGTGGGTGTTGAATTTTATTCAGCTGTAAAACAGTATAAACAGCAGAGAGCAGGAAAGGACAAGAATATGAGAAGAGATGAAAATGAAATTCGTGTATTAATTGATGAGGCAATCGCTGGAAACAATCGATCTCTTGAGAAATTGCTGGATAGTGTGCAGGATATTGTGTTTAATTTGTCGCTGCGCATGCTGGGCACGGTCCAGGATGCAGAGGATGCGGCCCAGGAGATATTGATCCGAATCATGACCCATTTGTCTTCCTTTCGCAGGGAGAGTTCCTTTCGTACATGGGTGTACAGGCTGGCGGTCAATTATCTGAAAAATTATAAGAGGTCTATGTTTGCCGGTCAGCCGCTGGATTTTGAGTATTATGGAAATGACATCCGTTATGCGGATATGGGAAGTATTGATGACCTGGTGGATGATATCAGCAGAGAAACACTTGCTGAAGAGTTAAAAATGTGCTGTACCAATGTAATGCTCCAGTGCCTGGACCCGGAAAGCAGATGTATTTTTATTTTTGGAACGATGTTTAAGCTTGACAGCCATACGGCTGGAGAAATCTTAGATCTGACTCCGGAGAATTACCGCAAAAAGCTTTCAAGAATACGGAAAAAGGTAGCGGCTTTTCTGGATGTTCACTGTGGTCTAACGGAAAAAGGTATCTGTTCCTGCAGCAGGCGGGTCAATTATGCCATTTCTCAGAGGCGGATCAACCCGGAAAAATTAGATTATCTTAAGCTTCAGACAATGGACCAGGAAGTTTCAAAAGAGTTTATGGATGAGATGGAAAAACTGGATGCATTAGCCCTTACCTTTGAAATGCTGCCCAGCTATCAGTCGCCGGTGCGGGCGCAGGATGTGGTCTGTAAGATTTTGCAGTCAGCCTCATTTAAAAAGATTCAGGAACTTTAGGGGGAGCTGCAATGAAAAACAGTATGATTTCCTATCTTTCAGATTTGGAGCAGAATAATGATCGCCAATGGTATCATGGCCACAAAGAGGAGAAACGGGCAGCTGTCAAGGAGTTTGAGGATCTGATTCAGGCCCTTATACTTGAAATCGGAACATGGGATAGAACCGCACTTCACAATGAACCACGAAATTTGATGTTTAAACTGAGCCGGGATACCAGGTTCAGCGCGGATAAGCAGCCTTATCATCCTGTGTTCCGGTGCCATATTGCGGCTGCAGGTAAATTGCCTGTTCCGGTAGGTTATTTTCTTTACATATCGCCGGAGAAAGTCATTTTTGGGAGGAGGGCTGTTTGCAGATATGTTCAAGGACGTCACATACCGCATCAGGGAATACATACACGGGCATGAGGAGGAGTTTTTGGGCATAGTGGAATCACCGGAATTTACTGCACATTTCAGGATTATGGGAACATCGTTGAAAAATGTACCCAAAGGATATCCTTCTGATTGTCCGGCTGCAGAATATCTAAAATATAAAAGCTGGTTTGTTGAATATCACCTGAAGGACGGCGTGTTTGATGATTTAGAAAGGTCTGTAAAGATTGCAGGGGAAATGTACCTGCTGATAAAGCCATTTAATGATTTTCTGAACAGGGCACTGGATGGGTTTGTCATGCCGGATAGGCCGATATAGGGGGAAGTACGCTGTCAGCGTTATCTTAGAGCGATGGATGTACAGGATACAGCCGGGTTATCTTTTTATGGATAACCCGGTTGTTCACCATGGCGATCGATCAGCAGATCAGCAGAAACTTACCATTCATGGATGACAGCAGTCATGGAAGATAACTGTAGCCATAGAAGATAATTGCATCCAGATTACGGAGCTACGTTGCCCAACCGCATAACAATAAGGGAAACATTGCTGAAAATAAATCCTGCTTCATCTACCACTACGCGAAGGGTTACAGGCGGTGCGGTAACCGTGAATGGTACTGTAAATGCAAGGGTGGCTGTTTCATTTGAAAAAGTAAAGGTATGTCTTGCTATGGCTCCGGGAACAGATACACCGTCAGCTTCCAGCCTGACTGTTACCGTGGTGGGAATGGTTATGCAGGCGCCCACTGTTACTGTGGAATGGAAGGCTGCCTGATAAACTCCAGCCTCACTGATAATGATATCGGTAGAACCGGCCTGCTGGCTAATGGACTCGCCGGACAGGAGAGGTGCATCATGAAACGTCAATGCACCGCCAGGTGTTGAATCCTGGTAAGTGGGGTCAACAGTTGCAAGTACGTCAAGAGTTGCATCCGCACCGGTAGCACCTGTGGCACCGGTAGCACCTGTGGCACCGGTAGCGCCAGTGGCGCCGGTAGCACCTGTGGTGCCGGTAGCACCTGTGGCGCCGGTAGCACCGGTTGCACCCTGGATGCCCTGAGGTCCTTGGGGACCGGTAGGTCCGGCAACACCCTGTATACCCTGAGCGCCAGTAGCGCCAGTGGCGCCAGTGGCTCCAGTGGCGCCAGTGGCTCCAGTAGCCCCTTGGATGCCCTGAGGCCCGGTGGCACCGGTAGGCCCGGCAACGCCCTGAATACCCTGAGGTCCGGTAGGTCCGGCAACGCCCTGTATACCCTGAGCACCCGTAGCGCCAGTAGCACCGGCAGCACCGGTAGGTCCCTGGATGCCCTGAGGCCCGGTGGCACCGGTAGGTCCGGCAACACCCTGGATGCCCTGAGGCCCGGTAGCCCCGGTAGGTCCGGCGATACCCTGTATACCCTGAGCGCCGGTAGCGCCGGTAGCACCCGTGGCGCCCGTAGCACCGGCAGCGCCAGTGGCACCGGCAGCACCTGTAGCTCCCTGGATGCCCTGCGGTCCCTGAGGCCCGGTGGCCCCGGTAGGTCCGGCAACACCCTGTATACCCTGAGCGCCCGTAGCACCGGCAGCACCCGTGGCACCGGCAGCACCTGTAGCTCCCTGGATGCCCTGCGGTCCCTGAGGTCCGGTAGCCCCGGTAGGTCCGGCAACACCCTGTATACCCTGAGCGCCAGTGGCTCCGGTAGCACCGGCAGGTCCCATGGCTCCAGTATTACCGGTAGGCCCGGCAGGCCCGGTAGCCCCACGAGGAATAATAAAGTCCAGGACATGGTCAGGTCCGCCGGTTATATCGATCACTTCGGCCGGTTCACCTGGATTTCCGGTGATTGTATTACGGATGGTGATAGTTTCACTGGTACCAGTGGCTCCGGTAGCGCCAGTGGCACCGGCTGTGCCGGTTATTCCTCTAGGTCCCTGAGGTCCGGTAGGTCCGGTAGCTCCGGTAGAACCTGTATTTCCATTTACACCCTGTGCACCTGTTGGTCCGACCGGTCCTGTTGGCCCCACATAACCTTGTGGTCCCATGGCTCCTGTGGGCCCTACTGGTCCCTGGATTCCGGGGCATCCTCTCGGCCCAACGGGTCCCATAGGTCCTCTTGGCCCAGTTGCTCCCATGGGTCCTCTTGGTCCCTCTGGTCCCATAGGTCCCCTTGGACCTGTTGGTCCTCTATTTGGACAGCATCCTGGATTCGGGCATGGATTGCAGCATCTGCAATCGCAGTTACATCTGCAGTTGTCAGGACAATCACAGCTGTCAGGACATCTACAGTTATCGGGACATTTGCATCTGTCAGGGCATTTGCATCTGTCAGGGCATTTGCAGTTATCGGGGCATTTGCATCTATCGGAGCATTTGCAGTTATCAGGGCATTTACAGTTTCCAGAGCATTTGCAATCCCCGGGACACCTGGATTCTCCCATACATCCGGATGAAGTATTAAAGTCATTTTCAAATGGTTGACGGTTCGTATTATCATGCATATTTATATTATCGGGATAATTATAATACATTTCTCCCCCTCCTTTTGGGTAATAGGAATGTTGCAAGGCAAGTTAATGGATAAGCTTTTATGGAGTGATGTTTGTTACCGGTTTTTTATCTAAAAGACCTCTGGTTTGGCCTCGGATAATGTGGGAGGAGAAGTGGTGGCGGCTCCTCTGCTTTCTATGAGCAGGTAATACCTGTATCAGCACGGTTCCGGAACTGCAGGAGAATCGAACCTGCTGAACCGGAATTTCATTTCTGTTGGCAACACGTGTGTGAAAAAGGGCCATGATAAAGTCTGGATTGTAATGTATCTTTTGTATTTTAAACACTTAAATTTCATATCCATAAATGGAATACCTCCGGCTCTGTTGGTGAACTGATCCAATGGAACCAGAAAGAGCCGTATTTCATCTGTGTATAATATTGTTTTCATCCGATTTCGGATGGTTTTGGTTTATTTTGATATGATTTCGGCTTTGCAGGCAGAAACAAAGGTTGGATCATTGTTATTGGGACCAACGAGAACTAACATACCGAATTCATTTATTAAAACAGTCCCCTGTGCAACGGTCTGACCGCCGGCTTTGATATCTACACCGCTGGTTCCGACTGGCAGATATGCCCGTATTGCATTTTGACAATCTGCACCACATCCAATTGGTAGAGGTTCTGGAGCAGGAAGATAAGTGATGCTGTTGTTGTAAGTTGAACTGGTGATTCGTATAGCTGTAATCCGGCAGATTGACACCGCTTCCTGGGGAACCCCCTGGCTATTCACCAATTGGAACAGACCGGCGTTGGGATTGGTATTGGGGGCGGGTAAAAGTGAACCCGGACGTCCGCTGACATTGTTGCCGCTTTCCATGGCAACAATAATCGTATCATTGGGGTAAAGGCTGATGATCTGCCGGATCAGATTTCTCATCTGTTCAACGCAGAAGCATTCTACAGCATTGCCGGCAGCCCCCGTAGCCCCCGTGGCTCCCGTAGCGCCTGTGGCTCCCGTAGCTCCAGCAGCCCCCGTGGCCCCAGTAGCCCCCGTGGCGCCTGTGGCTCCCGTAGCGCCCGTGGCCCCCGTAGCTCCAGCAGCCCCCGTGGCCCCAGTAGCGCCGGTAGCCCCAGTGGCCCCTGTAGGTCCGGTAGGACCAATCGGACCCTGGTTACCTTGAGAACCTGTGGCCCCGGTAGTCCCAGCCGGTCCTTGAATCCCTTGAGCCCCGGTAGCCCCAGTGGCGCCTGTGGCCCCAGCAGGTCCGGTAGCCCCAGCAGGCCCCTGTATGCCCTGAACTCCCTGAGCGCCGGTGGGTCCGGCAGGCCCCTGGGTCCCCTGGATACCCTGAGCCCCTGTTGCACCGGTGGGTCCGACAGGCCCCTGTATGCCCTGAACTCCCTGAGCGCCGGTAGCGCCCGTAGCGCCGGCCGGTCCCTGGATGCCCTGAATTCCCTGAGCTCCTGTGGCTCCGGTAGCGCCGGTAGCACCCGCAGCCCCGGCCGGTCCCTGTATGCCCTGCGGTCCCTGAACTCCCGTTGCACCTGTGGCTCCGGTAGCACCTGTGGCACCGGCAGCACCCGTAGCGCCGGCTGGTCCCTGGATGCCCTGCGGTCCCTGAATCCCCTGAATGCCTGTTACACCTGTGGGCCCCTGGATGCCCTGCGGCCCCTGAAGCCCGGTTGGTCCGGTAGCGCCTGTAAGACCGGCCGGTCCCTGTATTCCCTGTGGCCCCTGTGGTCCTGCGGGGCCAGTGGCGCCGTTAAATCCTCGCGGCCCCATAGGCCCGGTTGGTCCGGTGGGCCCTACATAACCCTGTGGTCCCATGGCACCGGTAGCGCCTGTGGGTCCCTGGATTCCGGGGCAGCCTCTGGGGCCTTGAGGCCCGGTTGGTCCAGTAGGACCCCTGCCATTACAGCAGCAGTCGCAACAGTCACAATCACAGCCGCATCCACAGCCTGAGCCTGCCAAACGGCTGCCCTCAGTGGTGCCGCAGCCTGGACGGCGCTGTTCCATGTTCATGGAATCGCTGCGGCTGTCCATATGATAGTCTGGATATGGGTTCATTCCTTGTGGAAAATCATAATACATAACAACCTCTCCTTGCTTTATTATCTGGAAGCATCTGCTTCCGTTCAATGTTTTAAGATGCGTTCAAAATATGCCTGATTCTGCTTTACGGCCTCATGATCCGGTTTTAGATTCCGGGCTTTTTTGTGATAGTAGTAGGCCCGTTTGGGATCACCCAGCTTGTCATAGCAGACACATAGCTGAATGGCAGGAAGAAAGCCATAACAATCTTTTTGGACAAAAGCTCCTGAGCGTTCATCCGGACTGCATGCCAGGGCTTGGCTGTACCAGTAGACGGCTTCCCGTAAGGTTCCGTTTTCCAGTTTAAGACGTCCCATTTCGCAGCACGCTTCCGCCCGGGGAATGTCATAGACGAAGCTTTTAGTAAGAGCCATCATGGCATGTTCCCGCTGCCCCGTCCTGTCATAACAATAGGACAGGTGAAGGCATGCATCGATCTTATTTTCAATCCATCCGTCCGGTTCCCTGAGAAAGTTCTCAAGTACTTGGATGGCATCGGAAAAACGTTCATGGTAATACAGCTCCCGGGCGTAATAAAACTGGTGTCTGGGTTCCAGTTTTTCTCCTTCCTTTAGCATGGTCTCGTAAATCCTCAGATTGCGGTCCCTGTCGCCGGTGCCCTCCTTTTTATGCTGTATTTCTATATCGGAATACAGGATATTGCCTCCCGGAGTCACGGCCTCATGGACCCTTCCCTGCCACAGAAATCCCCGGTGGTTCTTAAGGATCCGCTCTCTATAGTAGGAAAATGTAGTCCTGCCTTTGGAGTCAAAACCTGTGGCGTATCTCATCATCACCACATCAGTGGACGGATCCAGACTTTCTTTTAACTTAATAAGTTGTTTTACAGTCTCCGGACTTACCGTATCATCGGCATCCAGCCACATCCAGTAATCCATGGATGCCTTTTCGCAGGCCGCATTTCTGGCTGCGGCAAAATCATCTTTCCAGGGAAAATCATAGACTTCCTGGGTATAACGGCGTGCAATCTCTTTTGTCCTGTCAGTGGATCCGGTATCCATAATGATGATCTGGTCTGCTGCCAGGGACATGGGCTTTAGAATTCGCTCCAGCACTGCCTCTTCATTTTTAACAATCATACAAAGACTTAAGGTAATCAAGAAATAATCCCCCTGTACTAAACTGTTTATCTGACCGGGCTTTGGAATATGGGTGGATCTTGGATTGATGGTCTTCCGGCCCGATACTGATCTGCATCAATAACCGAAGTGCGGCGTCTATTGCCCCTGATGGGATATTCCCTGGCTTTTGGCCCGGTCCGTGAGACGGACATGGGATTGGATTCGGATATGCCTTGGGCGGTTCAGGCGCTTTATTTACGGTTATTTACGCAACTCAGTACTAGTAATACTATATGAAAATGGAACAAGTTTGGTGTATGGGAAAATGGACAGTAAATTCCCTGAACTGAGGATCGGAAAGGAGATTTCAATCATCGGTGTTTTGTGGTATGATAGAGTGAGAACAAGGACAAAGGAGGAATTTCTTATGAGAAGGAGATGGGAAGGGGCCGCTGTCGCCGGTCTGGCTCTGGTGGCTGCAATGTCCATGTCCCTGGTCAGTTTCGCGAAAGAAGAACGGACAAAAGTGGGGACCATTGGGCTTACGTTCGCTTCCGACATACAGGCAGGGGAATCAGGCGGAACGGTGGATGTTACGCTGGACAGTGGGGAATGCTCCATTGATAGCGTGGATATTGTAAATGAAGGAGATTACTGGATCGGTGGTGACAAGCCAAAGGTGGAGATATGGCTGTCGGCGGATTCTGATTACTACTTTTCCAAATCAGGCAAGAATGCATTTAAATTTGACGGGGATAAGGTAAAGTATGTGTCCAGTTCTGTTAAGAGCGACAAATCCGAGATGGTGCTCACCGTTACCCTGGAAAAGCTGGATGAGGATGATGAGGATCTGGATGTGGACGGACTGATCTGGGATGAGGACAACGGAATCGCCCACTGGGATCACCTGGATCTGGCAAAGACATATAAGGTACGTCTGTGCCGCAGAGGGAACAGCAGCTCTGATGATGGGATCGGAACTGTCTACACAGTGAAGGAGAACAGCTTTGATTTCTCGGGTAAGTTTCCCAGAACAGGCACCTATTACTTTAAGGTAAGAGCCATTGACGCAAGGAATCATGCAGGGGACTGGGAGGAGTCATCTTATATTGAGATAACCGACCAGGACCTGGTAAGGCTGAATGGACAGTGGATGAGGGATGACAGAGGCTGGTGGTATGTAAATACGGACGGAAGTTATACAAAGAACAACTGGCAGTATATCCATTCCAAATGGTACTTTTTTGACGAGGAAGGTTATATGAGGACCGGATGGATCTCCTGGGGAGATAAGCAGTATTACTGTGATGAAAACGGAGCCATGCTCTCCAGCACGGTCACACCGGACGGATTTACGGTTGGTGCAGACGGAGCCAGGGCCAACTAACGGAGCCAGGGCCAACTGACAGGGCAGTCAGGTAAAACTCCGCCATAAAGCCCATAAACCATACATAAAATGCTAAAAAATGGCTATCCTTATATCAATGATAAGATTGATATGAGGAGGTCATTTTTTATGTTGAACGAGCTGGAGATAGAGGCGGTTACAGGCCGCGAGATACTGGATTCCAGGGGGAATCCTACAGTAGAGGTGGAGGTATGCCTGGCGGGCGGAGCCACAGGACGGGCTGCAGTTCCCTCCGGCGCATCTACAGGAAAATTTGAGGCAGTGGAACTGCGTGATGGCGGGGAACGGTATAACGGCCAGGGTGTAAAAACGGCAGTGGAGCATGTGAATTCAGTGCTGAGCGAGGTAGTGCTTTTTGAGAGTGCACTGGACCAAAGAAGGCTGGACCAAATGCTTTTAGATGCAGACGGCACGGAGAATAAAGGAAAATTAGGGGCGAACGCCATACTGGGCGTATCCATGGCAGTGGCCAGAGCGGCTGCCAATGGCCTTCATATGCCTCTCTACCGCTATCTGGGAGGAATACATGCATCCCAGCTTCCTATTCCCATGATGAATATCCTGAATGGAGGAAAACATGCCGATAATACAGTGGATCTTCAGGAATTTATGATCATGCCATATGGAGCCTGCTGCTTTTCAGAGAGACTGAGGATGTGTGCAGAGGTCTATCATACCCTGAAAAAACTCTTAAAGGAAGATGGCTACAGTACCGGCGTGGGCGATGAGGGCGGATTTGCACCCGATCTTAAGAACTCTGAGGAAGTGCTGGAATACCTGGTCAAGGCCATGGAAAAGAACGGGTTAAAGCCGGGCACGGACATGAAGATCGCCATTGACGCAGCCGCCAGTGAACTCTATGATGAGGCATCGGGAATGTATCTGTTCCCGGGAGAGAGCCGGATGGCAGGCAGGCAGATACGCCGCAGTGCAAGTGAGATGGTGGAGTACTACAGAGGCCTTGTGGAACGTTTCCCTATCTGCTCCATTGAGGACGGCTTGGAGGAAGAGGACTGGGAGGGCTGGAAAATGCTGACCAGGGAGCTTGGAAACCGTATTCAGCTGGTGGGTGACGATCTGTTTGTTACCAACACAAAACGACTGGCTAAAGGGATAGAGATGGAAGCCGGAAATGCCATTCTGGTGAAAGTGAATCAGATTGGTACCCTGACGGAGAGTTTTGAGGCTATTGAGATGGCAAAACGGGCCGGATTTGGCACCATTATTTCCCACCGCTCCGGTGAGACGGAGGATTCTATTATTGCAGATATCGCGGTGGCAGTAAATGCGGGACAGATCAAGACAGGAGCGCCATGCCGCTCCGATCGTGTGGCCAAGTACAACCAGCTGCTGCGCATTGAGGAAAACCTTACCCTCGAAGTCTGACCAGCGCATGTTTTTGCAGATGATCTTTTGCCGGCCCTACACAGATTGGATCAATGTACACAACCTGTGTGCCTCACAAATTTGTGCACAGCTGACAAGAGATCATCTCGCAGATTTAAGTGCCAGAAGACTCCGGGAGTACACGATAATGTAAAACCGGTTGTTTTACCCATGTAAATCTTGACAAAGGAGAAATCTGGGGTATGATGAAATAAGAAAAAATACAGCATGGGTTAAGGAGATAAAGCATGAGAGAACTGTTATTCATCGAACCGGTATTTAAGGAAGCCATCTGGGGCGGAAGCCGTCTTAAGGAAGTGTATAACTATGATATCCCCAGCGACCATACGGGAGAGTGCTGGGCGATCAGTGCCCACAGAAGCGGTGACTGTAAAGTGGCATCCGGTACCTATGCAGGACGTACATTGAGCTCACTTTGGAAGGAACAAAGGGAACTGTTTGGCAAAGCAGCTGATTCCTGTGAGGAATTTCCTCTTCTTGTAAAGATCATAGATGCCAAGGAGGACCTAAGCATCCAGGTCCATCCGGATAATACATATGCGGCAGAGCATGAGAACGGCTCCCTTGGCAAGATGGAATGCTGGTATATCCTGGACTGTGATGAGGATGGAACCATTGTCATAGGCCACCACGCAAAGGACAGGGAGGAACTGGCACAGATGATCGGGGAAGGGAGATGGAATGAGTTCATCCGCCAGGTCCCTGTTAAGAAGGGGGATTTCTTCCAGATCGATCCGGGATGCGTCCATGCCATCAAGGGCGGAACGCTGATACTGGAGACCCAGCAGAGCAGTGATATTACATACCGTGTCTATGATTATGACAGACTTTCCAATGGAAAGCCCAGACAGCTCCATGTAAAGCAGAGCATTGATGTGATCCGGGCCCCGTTTGTGGAGAACAGGGACCAGCAGCCTGTGCTTACGGCTGACACAGACAACGGTAAGAAATATCACCTGGTCACCTGCGCTTATTATACAGTGGACAAGGTGGAGGTGACAGGACACTGGGAGGAGGATTTTGGCAGCAGCTTCGCCAATGTGAGCATCCTGGAGGGAGAGGGCACGGTGGACGGCATCGCGGTTGCAAAGGGAAGCCATTTTATTGTACCTGCAGGATATGGGACCGTGGAATTTAAGGGCAGGATAACATTCATCTCATCCCAGGCCGTATAGGAAATGGTCACAAAAATGGGAAAACAGGTTGTGTTTTTGGACAAAGTATGATAAGATATCTTTGTTTGACTATAAGAAAATGGAGAGGTGCACACGAATGTCAGTTATTCAGATTATTTTATCAATCATATATGTAATTCTTGGTGTTGCGATATCAGTGGTTATCCTGATGCAGGAGGGCAAGTCCAATGGTCTTGGAAGTGCGATCGGCGGTATCTCTACTGACAGTTACTGGAGCAAGAACAGAGGCCGTTCTATGGAAGGTGCCCTGGAGCATTTTACCAGGTACGGAGCCATTGTATTTATGGTAATTACCATTATCCTGAATATCCTGTTAAAGATTCAGGGATAATAAGAGAACAGAAGCGAACGTGACCAAAACACCCTTGTATTCATATAAGGGTGTTTTATTGCTTTATGCTGTATCGAACATGTGGACAGGCTGGGATTGCTGACAGCATTTTATGCGCTTGATGGCTGGCATGCCATAAGCGGCAGGTAAGAGAGGTTATATGGAAAAGGAAATATTGGAACAGCGCAAACAGATACTTACGGAACTTATGGATGATAAGGCCTATGTGCCTATGAAGGCAAAGGAACTGGCCATTCTCCTGAATATCCCAAAATCACAGCGGGATGAGCTGACAGAGGTGCTGGACGCCCTGGTGGCCGAAGGAAAGATCGGTGTGTCGAAAAAGGGAAAATACGGAAAGCCTGAGACATTTTCCATTAACGGCATTTTTTTCGGGCATCCCAAGGGCTTTGGCTTTGTGACAGTGGACGGCATGGAACAGGATATATTCATACCCGAGGACCGCACCGGTGCAGCCATGCATGGTGACAGGGTGCAGATCGTGGTGGAATCAGAGGCAGTCAGATCCGGTCATTCAAAATCCGGCATGGGGGCTTCGGGGCGCAGGGCAGAGGGTACTGTGATCAAGGTGCTGGAGCATGCCAACAGGGAAGTGGTGGGCTATTACCAAAAGAATAAGAGTTTTGGTTTTGTGATACCGGATAACCAGAAGCTGGCAAAGGATGTTTTTATACCCCAGGGCTGTGATATGGGGGCTGTCACCGGGCACAAGGTAGTGGCAAAGATCAAGGACTATGGGGATGAAAAGCATAAACCCGAGGGATGTATCACGGAGATCCTGGGCCATGTCAATGATCCCGGGACAGATATCCTGTCCATTGTCAGAGCATACGGACTGCCGGAGGAGTTTCCTCAGGCGGTCATGGATGAGATCCAGGACATTGAGGATTCGTTGGAGGTTCCGGGAAATCAGGAGCAAGTATTAGGAGAGTACGGGATCAATGATCTGAAGACACATGAGGTCTGGACCGGGGAGCTGGCCGGCCGTCTGGATCTGAGAGGGCTTCAGACCGTAACCATAGACGGTGAGGATGCCAAGGACCTGGATGATGCGGTGACCATTTGTAAGACTGGAAAGGGAACGTATATCCTGGGTGTCCACATTGCGGATGTAAGCCATTATGTGAAGGAAGGAAGCCCTCTTGACAAGGAGGCCCTTAAAAGAAGCACCAGTGTTTATCTGGTGGACCGGGTGATTCCCATGCTGCCCCACAAGCTGTCCAACGGCATCTGTTCCCTGAATGCAGGTACGGACCGCCTGGCATTGAGTTGTATCATGGAGGTGGATGCACAGGGCACTGTGACGGACCATAAGGTTGCGGAAACCGTGATCCATGTGGACCGGCGCATGACCTATACTGCGGTCAATGCCATTGTCACTGACCGGGACGAGGCGGTGATGGCAGAGTATGAGGGGTTTGTCCCTATGTTTGACTGTATGAAGGAATTGTCCCTTATCCTCAGGGAGGAAAGGCGCAAACGGGGGGCTATTGACTTTGATTTCCCGGAAAGCAAGATCCTGCTGGATCCCAAGGGAAAGCCATTGGAGATTAAGCCCTATGTGCGAAACGCGGCCACCAAGATAATCGAGGATTTTATGCTGCTGGCCAACGAGACAGTGGCGGAGGACCATTACTGGCAATCCATCCCCTTCCTTTACAGAAGCCATGACAATCCGGATCCTGAAAAGATGAAGCAGCTGGGCACATTTATCAATAACTTTGGTTACTTTATAAAAATGCAGCACGGGGAGATCCATCCTAAGGAACTTCAGAAGCTGCTGGATAAGATAGAAGGGACGCCGGAGGAGGCCCTGCTTTCAAGGCTGACCCTGCGCTCCATGAAGCAGGCCAAGTACACTACTCTGTGTTCCGGCCATTTTGGACTGGCTACCAGGTATTACACTCATTTTACCTCCCCCATCAGAAGATACCCGGACCTGCAGATCCACAGGATCATCAAGGAGAACCTGAAAGGGGGGCTTGGGGATAAGCGGACCGGCCATTATGAGCGTATCCTGCCAGAGGTGGCTGTGCAGACATCCGCGCTGGAGCGCAGGGCGGACGAAGCGGAGCGGGAGACTGATAAACTGAAGAAATGTGAATATATGTCACAGTTCATCGGCCAGGAATTTGACGGCGTCATATCAGGCGTTACCAGCTGGGGGCTTTATGTGGAGCTTCCAAACACCGTGGAGGGCCTGGTGCGCATGAGTGACCTGAGCGATGATTATTATATATTTGACGAACAGCACTATGAACTTACGGGAGAGATGACTAAGAAAACATATAAACTGGGACAGCCTGTGCGGGTAACGGTATCCGGCACGGACCGGCTTCTCAGGACCGTTGATTTTGTCCTGGCCAGGAACTGGGACGGGAATCAAATGGACGAGAAAGGGGAATAGAACTAATGGGGAAGGAAAGTATTAAGCTGGTTGCCAACAATAAGAAGGCGTATTTTGATTATTTTATAGATGAAAAATATGAAGCCGGGATTGAACTGTTTGGCACCGAGGTAAAGTCGATCCGTATGGGCAAATGCAGCGTTAAGGAATCATTTGTCAAGGTGGACCGGGGTGAGATGTACATCTGCGGCATGCATGTCAGCCCTTATGAAAAAGGCAACATTTTCAATAAAGATCCGCTTCGCGTGCGCAAGCTTCTGCTTCACAAGTATGAGATATTAAAAATAGGCGGCAAGATCAAGGAAAAGGGCTATACTTTGGTTCCGCTGCGGGTGTACTTTAAGGGAAGCCTGGTGAAGGTAGAGATCGGGCTGGCGCGTGGTAAGAAGAACTATGACAAGCGGGCGGATATTGCCAAGAAGGATCAGAGAAGGGAACTGGAAAAAGACTTTAAGGTCAAGAACCTGTATTAGGGAAAACGGAAGGTTCCATGTGAGGTTGATATGAGAAGATATCTGGAATTTATAAAGGAAGTGGAAGGGCTTAAATCCACTTTGCGGACCGCATGGACAGCCACAGGACGCCAGGAGAGTACGGCAGAGCACTCCTGGCGTCTTGCCCTTGGGGCAGCTGTCCTCTGCTGTGAATTTCCTGAACTGGACCGGGAAAAGGTGATGCTTATGTGCCTTGTCCATGATCTGGGAGAACTGTACACAGGCGATGTATCAGCGGCCCTGAGGCCGGATGAAGGGGAAAAGCACAGGCAGGAGCAGCTGGATGTGTCCAGGGCGACCAAGGCCATTTCCGGTCCATGTGCAAAAGAGATCATGGCATTGTGTGAGGAATATAACCAGGGTCAGACACCGGAAGCCAGATTTGTTAAAGCCATGGATAAGGCTGAGACGATTATACAACACAGCCAGGGCGCGAATCCGCCTGATTTTGACTATGAGTTTAATCTTTCCTATGGAATGGAATATTTTCAGGAAAATGAAAAACTAAAGGAACTGAGAACGCTGATGGATGAAGAGACCGGCGAAGCACAGCACAGGAGCCTGCAATAGCAGGCTCCTTTTGCTAGTGCGCCAAGTATGTCACTAATCTAACTGGTGCAAGTCCAGTCACGGGTATTTACCGCCAAGTGCAGCGAACCACAAGTCGGTGTCAGTAATGGCATAGATGAAGGAAATGGTGTGGCAAAGTTCTTGAGCCTGCGTACAGAAACTTGGTCGAAAAAGGTTTGGGGAGGGAGCCGGATGACGTCATAGTAGGTGTAACAACCGAAGGGCTGTAACGATTTATAGTACAAATCGTTATTACGAGAATGGTGCATGACCCAGAAATCAGATGGATGAAAAAAGTTGCAGGACCGCATACGAGACCCGTACATGCGGTTCATCGAGAGGGAAATAATTCTTAGCAATTATTTCCCTACTCTATTGGACATCCATGCTGCAGGCGTTACGGACCCGGGCGGTGGATCTTCCTATATTCATTGGGAGTAATGCCGTATACCTGCTTAAAGCGCCGGATAAAACTGGAGGAGTTGTAGTATCCGGTCTGCTGGGCAATGGCGTCCACATTTTGTGAGGTATTGGTGAGAAGCTGCGCTGCCTTGTCCATCCGGACGCGTATGGTATATTTCAGGGCATCCTGCTGCATTTGTTCCTTAAAAAACTGGCTGAATTTGGGCAGAGGCATGTTAAAATGTTCCGCGGTCTCAGACAGGGAGAACTCGCAGCTTAAGCAGTTTTCGTCCAGATAGCTTAAAATCTCCGCAATCTCCGCGGGCCGCCGTTTTTGAGATGGCAGAGCCGCATCATTAAAGGACAGCTCCTGCTGCCACTTGGTCAGGTAGGAGACCAGATCCTGGATGGTCTCGATCTCTGAAAAGATAAAGAGATTCTGCTGGAGAAGGCTGTGGCTGCCGCTCTGGTCGCCTCTGTAGCTGGTCACCAGGTTGACCAGGTCAAAACAGATCCCGCGGGCAATGGCAAGGGGATAGTTGTTGGTCTTTACACTGTCGATGATCTGGGTGATGCAGTTTTGTATCCTTACAGAATGGTTGGTCCGCAGGGCGTTCCTGCATTTTTCAAACAGCTCCAGGGGATAGCCGGCGTTGGGGTTGAGGCTGATCTCCTCAAAATGGATCACCTGTCCGTTGCCCTTTACAAAGCGGTAGTCCAGCGCCGTGCAGGAGTTGAGGTAAGACTGGGACATTTGGGTGATATCATCCGTCATGGTGCCGATTCCCGTGGTGATCAGCAGTGCATGCTGATCCATAAAGCAGGCGTGCATTTTTCCATAAATGTCTGTGATGGTCTCAGGCGCAGTGGTCTCAGGCACGGAATGGACCATGATCAGCTTTTTTCCGTCAACGGTGCGCAGATAGTATGTTTCAAAGGAGCCGGAGAGGAAGTCCTTGATCTCCTGTAGGATTGCCTCTGTGTCACAGGGATCGCGGTGGACGATACTGGTGGTCACAAACAGGCGGCTGTGGCTGAAGTGCAGGTTCAGTTCCTGACAGTCCATATTAAAATCCTGGATGGACTGATAGCCGTCTGCCAGCAGTTTTTGGAGACGGGCACTTTTGACAGAGGTAGCGGTGCTCTCCAGCCGCTTTTGCAGGTGAAGGGAGCGTCCGTTTAAAAGTTCCAGCGCATCTTCAATATCGGAAAGTTCATCCTTGGTGCGCTCCAGGTTGGTAAGCTGCCCGGCTTTATCCTGAAGCCTGCGCAGAGGAAAATAGTTAAAGCGCATGGCATAGACGATCACGATCATGCTGACGGCGGATGCGGCCAGTATGGAGATAAAAAACAGCAGGTTCAGCTGTGTGATCTGGGAAAATGTATCCTGATTTTGGGGGATCAGGGTCAGGCAGCTTAGGCCCGACTCAGGGGAGGTAAAGCTGCAGACAAAATACCGGTTCTCCAGGGAATGGAATTGATCTGAAAATGCCTCGGAAAGATTCTGTGGGTCGCTGGCCCAGTCATAAAGGTCCGGGGAGGCATTGACAGCAGTGATCACCCCCAGTTTTTGGTCCAACAAAAAGGAGACAGCCGAATAGCTGCCCAGCTTGTCATTAAAAAGCTGTTCCATATTGGGCAGAGGAACCTGGAAAACCACATTTCCGGCCTGTTTTAAATAGTCTGTATAAATAGGATAGCTGAACAGCAGGATCTTTTCCTCCGGGAACATGAACTGGTGCAATGTGAGAGAGGGCAGGATCTTGGGAGTGGCACTGGTAAAAAAATCTTTCACCTGTTGGGGCGACAGACCTTCCAGCTCATAGTACCGCTCTGTGAAATAGGAGATCCGGTTGGAGGTGGAGGAATTCAGCACATAGTTCATCTCCGGAATGGTGAGGAAAATCTCGGAGATAAATGCGTTGGTGGCGCTGAAGTTGGAGAGCATGGATTTTGCGCTGTTGATCTTGACCGGATCATCTTCATGTGACAGGGCACCCAGCTGATTGGAGGCCTCGATCTGGTGGGCTGTGTTCTGGAAGATGGACAGCTCCGTATCGATCCGGGTAGAAATATTGATCAGATCCTTGTTGACATTGGTCAGTATTTCATTTCGGAATGCTTTGTAAAAATGCATGATATAAAATGCACAGATAATACTGAGGGGAATAAATACGATCAGCAGGTAGGAACCGAGAGAGCGAAAGAACTGTTTACCTTGCTGTGGCTTTTTCACGGGAAATGCACCTCTTTCATGACATTTTTTGTTTATATTAGTTATATCAAAAAAAAGAATGAAAGACAACTGCTTTTGGAGGGGGCAGAGAAGGGGGAGAGAGGGAAGACTACCCCGCAGGCCGTGTGTTTACGGCTTTTTTTTAGATGGAAAAAACGGCATATGGGAAAAAGTGCATACTATTTTCCGCAATTTCCGGATGTATATGGATCAGATTATATGGGCAATCTGCATAAATCCGGCACATCTGAAAAAACGGTTGATTGAAAACCTGCACAAAGGTCTGCTATACTCATCCCAGAAACACGGTATCCCGCAACAAGGGGTGAAAGGAGAACTTGTGATGAAGGCAGCAGAGAAGAAAGGACATAAGGATCCCAAAGGACCGGGGATAGGGATCCGGGTCAAACGGATGTTTAGGAGAGATTGGCAGTTAATGGTGTTGGCAGCCCTGCCGGTTTTGTATTTTTTAGTTTTTCATTATATGCCTATGTACGGTGTACAGATCGCTTTTAAAGAGTTTCGTGCGGATCTGGGTATTACGGGCAGCCCATGGTGTGGGTTTGCGCAGTTTGAGCGTTTTTTTAATTCTTCCCAATTTTGGACCTTAATTAAGAACACGCTGTCCTTAAGCCTTATGCAGCTGCTCATCGGTTTCCCTGTTCCCGTCATCCTGGCTATCCTGCTGAACCAGATGAAAAACAGGCGTTTTAAGAGTTTTATCCAGTCAGTGACTTATTTCCCTCATTTCATATCCATGGTGGTATTGACCGGTATGCTGGGGCTGTTCCTCTCACCCCGCAACGGGATCATCAATATCCTGATCCAGGCATTGGGAGGGGATGCTGTATTCTTTCTGGGGGAGGCACAGTGGTTCCGGCCGGTGTTTGTCTTATCAGGTGTGTGGCAGAATGCGGGCTGGAGCGCCATTATCTATATAGCAGCCCTGGCAAGCATCAGCCCTGATCTGTATGAGGCGGCTCAGGTGGACGGCGCCAACAAATGGCAGCTGATCCGCCATGTGGATCTGCCCGGTATACTGCCAACTATTGTAATGATGTTTATTATGGAGATGGGCAAGGTCATGAGCCTGGGATTCCAGAAGGCATATCTGATGCAGAACAATTTAAACATTGCTGCCAGCGAGATCATTTCCACCTATGTTTACAAGGTAGGTCTGGTGGATGCCCAGTTCAGCTATTCAGCGGCCATTGGACTATTTAATAATATAATCAATATTATTTTGCTGGTCAGCGCTAATCAGCTGTCTAAAAAGCTGACCAACAGCAGCCTGTGGTAGAGGGAGGAAGGGAACAATGTTTAAAAAATGGAAACAAAAAAACAGAGCGGACCGTATCTTTGATGTGTTTAATTACCTGGTCCTGGGACTTCTTGGACTGATGGTCCTTTATCCCTTATACTTTATCGTGATCGCTTCCGTGTCGGATCCGGTGGCCATCAACAACGGGCAGGTAAGGCTGCTGCCCATGGGGTTTAATTTGGACGGATACAGGAAGATACTTGAGGATGGGAAGATCTGGACCGCCTACAATAACACTGTGTTTTATACGGTTGTAGGCACTTCGGTAAACATTATACTGACCATGCTGATCGCATATCCCCTTTCACGGCAAAACTTTTTCATCCGCAGGGGACTGATGGCCTTCATGATGTTTACCATGTATTTCCAGGGCGGCATGATCCCCACCTACCTGCTGATGCAGAAGCTGAACCTATACAATACCCCCTGGGTAATGATCCTGCTTCCGGCCATCAATGTGTTTAATGTCATCATTGCCACCAGCAATATACGGGAGAACATTCCCAATGAACTGTATGAAGCGGCCAGCATTGACGGATGCAGCCATTTCGGGTTCTTTTTCAGAATGGTCCTTCCGCTGTCCAAGACCATCATTACAGTGCTGGTGCTCTATTATGGCGTGGCTCATTGGAATGAATATATGAATGGATTGATCTATCTGAGAGACCAGTCCCTCCAGCCGCTGCAGATCGTGCTGCGCAATATCCTGATGCAGAACCAGGTTTCGGCCATGGGCGATATAGACAGTATCCTGGAGCAGCAAAAGGCGGCCGAGCTGATCAAATACGGCCTGATCATTGTCTCAACCCTGCCGGTGCTTGTGGTATATCCGTTTCTGCAAAAGCACTTTAATCAGGGAACCATGCTGGGGTCAGTGAAAGGATGATTTTACAGCAATTGCTGTAGCAAAATAAAAATATGAAAGAAGGTATATTATGAAAAAAAGATGTATGGCAGCCGCTTTGTCTGTACTGTCAGCGGCAATGCTTCTAGGGGGATGTGTTCCCAAGGCGACTTCCAATACCAAGGCAAATGAGACCACAACGCCGGTGGAAAGCAGCAACTTCAATGAAACGGGGCTTCCCATCGTCAACGAGCCGGTGAGCATCACCCTGGCGGCGATCACCTCCAAGAATAAGAATTTCGAGGAGCTTGTGTATTTCCAGCAGATGGAGGAGTCCACCAATGTGGATGTCAACTGGAATATGAACGCAAAGGAAGGATGGGATGAGAAAAAGGCCCTTCTCTTTGCAGGCAATAATCTGCCGGATGCCTTTTACGGCTACGAGATCCTGACCGAGGTGGATGTGATCAAGTATGCCTCCCAGGGCATGCTGATCCCTTTAAATGATCTCATCGACAAGTATGCCCCAAACCTGAAGCACGCCATGGAGGTCAATCCCACACTGGAGGCACAGATCACTGCATCGGACGGGAATATCTATTCTCTCCCCACATTCACCTCTCTGGACCCGGATACGTACAGCAAGCTGTTCATCAATAAGAACTGGCTGGATCAGCTGGGACTGGAAGTACCCGAGACATTGGATGAGTTTGAGGCAGTATTAAAGGAATTTAAGGCCAATGATCTGAACGGAAACGGTGATGCCGGAGATGAGATCCCCTTCACCTTCCGGGCACAGGACCTGCGCCAGCAGAATCTGGCCCCCATGTTTGGCAGCTGGGGCCAGGTAGATGATTATACCCATTTTATCGTGGATGACGGTACCGTGATCTATACGGCACAGACCGAGCCGTGGAAGGAAGGCATTGAGTACTTTAACAAGCTTTATTCCCAGGGGCTTATGGACCCCGAGGGCTTTACCCATGATTTTAATGTCTATGTAGCTAAAATACAGGATCCTTCCAAGATCGTGGGAGCATTCCTGGGCTGGAGCTGCAATTCCACAGCAGGCCCCAACAGAGATGACTTTATTGCGTTGGCTCCCTTAAAGGGACCAAATGGCGACCAGCTGTGGGCAAACTCACCATCCAAGATCAGCTGTAAGAGTGCCTTTGCCATCACCAAGGCAGCCCGGAATCCGGAAGTGATCATGCGCTGGATCGATGAGAGCTATGAACCGGAGAATTCCCTTCAGGTCAACCAGGGACTGTTTGATTATTCCCTTGAAAAGACGGAGAACGGCGGTTACCGCTATCTGCCGCTGCCCGAGGGCAAGCTGCAGTCAGAGCTGATCCATGATTACGGCCCCGGTACGGACGGCGTGTTCGGTGTCCTGCCTGAGGTTGCGGATAAGCTGGAACTTAATGCAAACTTAAAGGAACGGGCAGAATTGGATGAATTTTATGCGCCCTATAATGTTCCTCTGGAGAACGTGTATCCCAGCGTCCTGTTTGACATTGAAGAGATCGACCGTATTTCCGTCTTAAAGACAGATATCGATGCTTATGTGGAACAGAATTACGCCAACTGGATCTCCAAGGGCGGGATTGAGGAGGAGTGGGACGCCTATGTTGAAAAGCTGAAAGCATTGCATGTGGATGAGTACATTCAGATCTATCAGCAGGCCTACGACCGCTATGCCAGGACCATGGGCTGGACTGAGTAAGGGAAGGAGAAATTCAGAATGAACCTTGATGTGTTAAAGGATGCCTATGAACAGGCGATCCGAAAAGAATTGATCAACAGTAAAGCCATCGGCGCGGCATTTCCCCATGCCGCGCCGGGGGGACAATACAACCGGGAGGCCCCCCAGTTCTGGACCGGAGGATTTTGGGGAGGCATCCTCTGGCTGGTTTACAGGAAGACAAGGGATCCAGAGGTTTATAAGATCCTGTGTGATATTGAAGAGCAGCTGGATGGGCCCATGGAGGCATTTGTGGACCTGCACCATGATGTGGGCTTTATGTGGATGCCCACAGCCGTTGCCCACTATCACTGTGACGGAAATGAACAGGCGCGTGTGCGCGGGCTGAAGGCAGCTAATTTGTTGGCGGGACGTTTTAATCTGGCAGGGCATTTCCTGCGGGCCTGGAATGACGGTGAGTGGGAGGATTCCCAGGGACTTGCGATCATCGACTGCCTGATGAATCTCTCTTTGTTATACTGGGCGTCCGGGGAGATCAATGATCCTCGGTTTTGCCAGATCGCCCTGGCCCATGCAGAGACTGTTCTGGAAAATTTTGTAAGGAAAGACGGAACGGTGTGCCACATTGTACGTTTTGATCCGGTCACAGGCAAGCGGCTGGGAGTGGTGGGAGGCCAGGGAAAGGCGCCTGATTCTGTGTGGGCCCGCGGGCAGTCCTGGGCAATCTACGGGTTTGCACTCACATGCCGGGAGACTGGGGAGAGGAAGTTTTTGGATGCCGCTAAAAAAACAGCCGACTGGTATATGGACCATCTGCCGGAAAACGGCATTCCTTGTTGGGATTTTATGGCGGACAGTACAGATGACTATGCAAAGGATACGTCTTCCGCCTGCTGTGCTGCCAGCGGCATGATCGAGATCTCAAACCTTTGCACGGATCCCGGGGAAAAGGAAAGATATTATTCCATGGCTGTTTCGCTGCTTGAAAAGCTCACTGAAAATTGTTCTGATTTCAGCGGACAGACTCAGGGACTGATCGATTACGGAACCGTGCATTTCCCTAGAAAGCGGTTTATTAACCAGCCTATTATCTATGGAGACTTTTTCTATCTGGAAGCCCTGACCAAGCTGCAGGGCGGGCAGGGGATCTTTTAAGGGCGGCAGAATATACCTGAAACAACAGGAGAATAGAATGAAGAAACCTCATATTATTTTTATCGTGGCGGACCAGCTGCGCTATGACATGCTTGGGCGGGGGATTACCCCCAATATAGACTCCCTTGCAAGGGACGGAGTGCTTTTTGACAGAGCATACTGCTCCTGTCCTCTGTGCGTGCCCTCACGGGGATCCATATTTACGGGAACATATCCCAGCCGCAACGGCAGCATGATCAACCCCTGGCTTGAGCAGGACGGGGCCTACGGCCTGGTGAGCCGCTCCTTTGAGACCTTTTATGAACTCATGGAGCGGAGCGGGTGGGACTGTATGCACAGCGGTAAGCAGCATCTGTTCACTAAGGGGGGAAAGCTGGAGGAGCGCCCCGAAGGCAAGACTAGGTGGCTGAGTACGGCAAAGACTTATCTGGAACTGTTAAAGGCGGATGGAGTGCGGGCTCCGGGAGGAGACCGTTTCCGCTCCTTTGTGCCTGAACTGGCCGGCGGACGCTACACCAGGGTGTGCCGTTATTCAAATCCAACTACCGGCTGCTATGAGCCGGGGGAGAAATATTATTTTGACGGCTATTTTACGGAGAAAGCATTGGAGGGACTTCGCACCAGGGACCTTGGCAAGCCTCTTTTCCTTAGCGCCATGTATCTGGCCCCCCATCCGCCCCTGGATGTACCGGAACCTTATTACTCGGCTGTCACCAAAGAGGAGGTCTGCCTTCCGGACAATGTGGGCAAGTGGTACGATCATCAATCGCCGCTTCAGATGTACAATCTAACAGGTGTGGTGGGCACAAAATACGATTTAAAGCAGTGGAAAGAGAGCTGGCGTGTGTACATGGGACTGGTCCGCCTTCTGGATGATCAGGTGGGAAAATTGCTGGAGGAGCTGAAATGCCAGGGTATCTATGATGACAGCCTGATCGTATTCACCTCCGACCACGGGGAAATGTTGGGCAGCCACCGCCTGTTCCAGAAAATGTGCATGTATGAGGAGTCTGTGCGAACGCCGGTCTATTTAAAGTTTCCACAAAACTACATGAGCGGCAGGAATATACAGACGCCCGTGAGCCAGGTGGATCTGATGCCTACATTGTGCGGTTATCTGGGGATCGAGCTCAGGCATGAGCCGGACGGGACTTCTCTTTTACCCATGATCGAGGGGGCTGAGGGCGGCAGGGATATAATGATCCAATTTGACGGAAATGGATCCAGGAGCAATTTCCAGCGCTGCATCCTGCGGGGCGGCTATAAGCTCATTGTGGATCTGTTTAAAGATGAGACATATTATGAGCTGTACAATGTGTTAAAGGATCCCCAGGAGACCTGCAACCTTCTGTTTGGAGAAGAATCCCGGGAAATGCAGCAGATTGCAGCCAGTATGCTGGAGGCCCTGGGAATACATATGGAGGATACGAAGGATCCGGTCCGCATAACAGACAGAGACTTAAAAACCTTTGTGGAGACCTACAGCAATCTTTCCCAGGGTACCATGTAATCCGAGAGACCGTTTCCCGGGACGCCGCGTGATCCCGGGTACTAATACACAGCAGTGCGTGAAGGAGGAACTTGATTATGGCTGAATTTGATCCTGATATTTGTTTTTGTATCGACCACGGGGGGAAGGAGACATTGCTGCGGCCATTCTGGAGTGCAACAGGATATGCAAATGCAGATTTCACCCCAACCCCCTCCTTTTTGAGAATGTATGACTACCTGTCTTCCTTTCACGGTCATCTGCACTATATGCGGCTGCACAATATCCTCAGCCTTCATGGGGAGGGGGACAGATATTTTCTGGAACTGGACCTGCCTTACGGCAACCGCTGCTTTGCCCATGACAACCGACAGAATGGTGATGACAAGGTGGTAGCGCGCATGGAGGACGGAACGCTCCGGTATAACTGGGATCTGGTGGACCAGGTGTATGACGTGATCGTAGGCCATGGGATGGCGCCCATTGTAGAGCTGGTCTATCTGCCTAAGGCGATCCGCAAAAGCGAGGAGGAATTTTTCCTGCCGGCAGATTACAGGCTGTACGGTGAGATGGTGCGGGATTTTGCTGCCCATTGTTTGGAGCGTTACGGGCTGGAGGAGACCCGCGGCTGGTATTTTGAAATCTGGAATGAGCCGGACAATGAGGCTGCCTGGTGCCGGGATCCCGCCAGTTTTTTCGCATTGTATGATTATATGGAGCATGCTGTCCACTCAGTGGATGACAGGCTGCGCACAGGCGGGCCGGCAACCATGCAGGGCCAGGAGGGATACAGGATCTTTGAGGGATTCCTGAAACATTGTGCCGGGGAAGTGAATTATTGTACCGGTGGCTACGGCACACGGCTGGACTTTGTCTCCGTACACTGCAAGGGCGGACAGACCACGGACTTTAACCCATCCTCCGCTGTCATGTTCGGCAGCGTGGAGCGGTATTTGGATATTTTGGAGCAGTATCCCCAATTTTGTGATGTGGAATTTTTTAATGATGAGTCGGATATTATCTGGGCAGGAAGCAGGGGAGTGGAGGATGCCAGCTGGTTTGATTTCCGCAACAGCCATTACGCCCCGGGTTTTGTCTGCAAAATGATCTCCCTGTACTGCACCAGGGTGCTGGACCGCGGTGTGAACCTGACCGTGGCTGACAGCGACAATGCTCATCTGCAGTGGGAGCGGTCACTGTTCAGCGGAAACCGTTCACAGTTGACTCCCCTTGGCAGATATCCCTGTACGGATGTGATAAAAAAACCCTTTTTTAATGCTTACGTGCTGCTTTCAAAGCTGGGAGACTGCCGCCTCCCTGTACAATGTGATGGGCCGGGATTTAATGAAAAGTTTGGTGTACTGGCTACCCGGCGCGGGCCTGTTTTCTCTTACATGCTTTGGAATTTTGAGGATGGCATCTCAGATATGGTTGGGAAGAGAAGCTTCCGTCTGGACATCCAAAACTGCGGAGCTGTTGGAAGCTATTACCTGCTGGAATACAGGATCGATCAGGACCACTCCAACTCCAATACATTATGGCATAAGCTGGGGTGTCCCAAAGAACCCAACCTTAAACAAATACGGCAGTTAAGGGACGCGGACGGTTTAGAGCCAATGGGGGATCCGCAAAAGATCACCGCGGACAGCGGAGAGCTTTCTCTGGAGGTGACTCTGCCCCAGCACGCCGTAGCGCTTTTTCAGCTTACGCCAGTGAGCACAGAGGCTCCTGCCGCTGTAGGATTCGTAAAAGCCCAATGGGAGGAGGGCTGTAGTGGCAGGCAGATATTCCTCACCTGGGAACCCAGCAGAGAATCTGACTTTTTCCATTATAAAGTGCTGCGGTCCGTGGATGGAGGCCATTATGAGACACTTTCTTCTTCCCCTGCCCTTAACACAGCTGTGTATGTGGATATGGAGGTGGAGTCAGGACACCGGTATTCTTACAGGATCCTGGCTGTTAATACCTCCGGCATATGGGGGGAACCCGGCAAAGAGGCTGTGGTCAGGACTGAATGATGACAGAGAGTGAAAGGAGAACGTTTATGGAACGTCCTAATATTGTTTTGATCACAGTGGACCAGATGCGCCGGGATTGTATGGGGATATCCGGCCATCCTGTGGTGGAGACTCCCAACCTGGATATGATGAAGAAGAACGGCTACCAGTTTACCAGAGCCTACTCAGCCGTGCCCTCCTGTATTCCGGCCAGGGCTGCGTTAATGACCGGCACCAGCCAGAGGACCCACAAGCGCGTGGGATATGAGGATGGGGTACCCTGGAATTATCCATGTACCCTGGCGTCTGAATTTGCAAGAGGCGGGTATCATACCCAATGCATTGGAAAGATGCATGTTTATCCTGAACGCAATCTCTGCGGTTTCCACAATGTGGTGCTTCATGACGGCTATCTGGAGTTTGACCGGGATCAGGGGCTGCCTCAGACAGAGAGCCATCAGCAGCATGATGATTACCTTCTTTGGCTGAAGCGCCGGAAAGGGGTGGATGCGGACCTGATGGACTCCGGACTGGAATGCAATTCCTGGATGGCCCGCCCCTTCCCCTACGAGGAGCAGTATCACCCCACCAACTGGTGCATATCGGAGTCCATTGATTTTCTCCGGCGCCGGGATACCACCAAGCCATTTTTTCTCTATACCTCTCTGGTGCGTCCCCATTCCCCCTTGGATCCTCCTGGCTTTTACATGGATCTTTACATGCAGCAGGATCTGCCTGAACCCGTGGAAGGGGATTGGGCAGATAAGGAGGATCCTGACAATGAGGCGCTGAATATCAATGCAAAGAAAGGGCTGCTTTCCAAACATACATTAAAGCGTGCCCAGGCCGCCTATTATGGGCATATAACCCACATTGACCAGCAGCTGCGCCGACTGATCCAGGCCGTGTCGGAATACGGCCTGCTGGAGGATACAGTATTTGTTTTTCTGTCAGATCACGGAGATATGCTGGGAGATCATCACCTTTTCCGCAAAGCCTTACCGTATGAAGGATCCGCGGGAATCCCGCTGCTTGTCTATGACCCGGGTGATCTTTTGGGCGGTAAGCGCAACCGGGCTGTTGACTGCCTGACAGAGATACGTGATGTCATGCCTACCCTTCTGGACATTGCGGGCCTTCCGATCCCGGCTTCGGTGGAGGGAGCCAGCCTTCTGCCTGTTATGAGAGGGAAGAGGTCGCAGGTGCGGGATCACCTTCACGGCGAACACGCCTACGGTGTGGATTCCAGTCATTATATCGTAACGGACAGGGACAAATATATCTGGTATTCCCAGACCGGAAGGGAACAGTATTTTGACTTGAGATCAGATCCCAGGGAACTCTTCGATCTGATCGGAAATACAGAGAGACAGGAGCGGATCCGGTACTTAAGGCAGTGCCTGATCCGGGAACTGTCCCAGCGTCAAGAGGGCTACAGTGACGGACAAAGGCTGCAGGTGGGGAGGGCACCGGTCAATACATTAGAGCGTGTTTGAACATTCATTCCCGTCATCTGCCCTAAGGAATCCCCCAGGCTCTGCCCGGTACCCATTTAGGACAAAGCACGCCCCATTTCGCGGGTTATTGGGGCCAAATTCAGTTAGCGTAGCCCACTACGCCGCCTTCATTTGGCCCCAATCCCCCACAAACTGTGACGCACAGATGTCAGAAAGCAATTTTCAAACACACTCTAGACTAACAGATGACAGGAGTAAGGTTATGAGCAGATATATGCTTCCATATGGAGATAAGGGGATGGAAATTGACGTTCCGGATAAAAACTTTTTATACTATGCAGAGCCGGTGACAAGCAGGGAGATACCGGATCAGGACAGGATCATCACAGAGGCATTTGGCCATCCCATTGGGACCGGGAGGCTGGAAGATATGGTTTGTCCGGAGCAGGAGATCGTGATCCTGCTGGACGATATCACCCGCCCTACCCCAAAGCGCATTCTTTTGCAGGAGGTTCTGCGCCGCCTTGAACATGCAGGCGTACCGGACAGCCGCATTACGCTGATCATGGCCCTGGGGACCCACCGTATCCTTACGGAGGATGAGATTGAAACCCACATTGGCATGGATATCATAAAACGGTTCCGTTTCCTGAATCTGGACTATAAGGACAGTTCCGTTTTCGTTGATCTGGGCAGAAGCAGGAACGGCACACCCATTCAGGTATACCGCCAGGTGGTGGAAGCCGGCTTTAAGATCGCCATTGGGAATATTGTTCCCCATATTGCGGCGGGCTGGGGAGGCGGCTGTAAGATGATCCAGCCGGGAGTCTGCAGCGAAAGGACAACAGAGATCACTCATCTGATGGCATGTACCCTTCAAAATGTATTGGAGTCCTGCGGTACTACGGACAATCTCTGCCGCCGTGAAATGGAGGAGATCACCGCCATGGTGGGTCTGGACTTTATTGTCAACACGGTAATGGATGAGGACAAGCATATCCTGGGATTGTTCTGCGGCCATTTTATTGAAGCGCACCGGGCCGGGGTTTTGCTGGCTGAACAGGTCATGTGCCCGGTGATCCCCCGGCGGGCCGACATTGTCATCGCCTCGGCTGCCCCGGCCGACATAGATTTCTGGCAGGGATGCAAGCCCTACATATTCTCGCACTTTGGCCTTAGGGACAACGGTGTGATCATCTTTGTCATAAGGGGAAAAGAGGGACTTTGCGGCAACGCTCCACAGCATGAGGCAACGCTGCGCAGATATGGGAGTACAGACTTTACGAAGATCAAACAGGAAGTTGATGCAGGCCGGATCACCGACCTTGTGGGCGCAAATGTTCCTCTTTTTATAGCCTCCGTGAGGGAGCGGGCAACGGTGCTCTGTGTTTCAGAGGGGTTTTCAGAGCAGGATATACGGGATATTGGTTTTATTCCCTGCAATACGGTTGAGGCTGCATTGGACCAGGCATTTGGGTATTTGGGGGCGGAGGCTTCCGTGGGCATCATTCCTTTTTGCGGGGAGACACTTGTCCGGTGTGCATGCTCAACAGAGCAGCAGCGGCCTGCTAAACAATGAAAGGAATAAAACAAAAAAACAAGCAGTTATCTGCTTGTTTTCGTATGACCTGACCGGGAATCGAACCCGGGTTTACGCCGTGAGAGGGCGTCGTCTTAGCCGCTTGACCATCAGGCCTTATGATGTTTGTTTTGCTTGTTTGCTGTACTCATCACCGACAGCTTGTTTATAATACCATATTGTTTTTAGTTTGTCCAGTACTTTTTGAAAAAATCTTATTTTTTTCTGGAATTTTCTGGGAAGTGTATTTGGACCGGCAACAGGGGAGGGATACCTGTTTTTGGACAGCGAAAAGACCAGTCGGGGAACTGGTCTTTTCAGGAGAAGGTATTTCGTTTCTTATGGGGTGTAGCAAAAACTATATAATGTATTGGGGGGGTTTACATTAATTATAATAGCATATGACGCATAAAAAGTGTGCACAAAGTTTTCCCTGTATGAAAAATTAATCTATGCATTTTCACATGGGAAGGAAAAACTGACGAACCGTGACCGCGGTTTTCGACATTTTATTGTGCTCCTTTGAGTATCAGGGGGTTGTGGTCTGGCACAGCACAATGATCCGATTGGGAGCTGTCTGCGGCGGAATGCTTTTGGTGGTTGCCGCATAATAGACCATCAGGTAATGGTCTCCGGGAGGGCAAAGGTAAGCCTGGCCGTTCAGGGTGGAGATGATGGTGGACTGGTACAGATTCAGCTGAAGGGAATTGTCAATTGCCGTAAGGCTGCTGTCAAAGTAAGCCAGGGTGATATCCTCCTCAGGTCTCAGTACGGCGATCATGTCTGCCCGATACTGGGGCGGATAGATCAGGGGAACGGGGCGGGTAGAGTCATAGAAAGCCGCGATGCGCATTCCGGGCATTATACGCATGGTGTCTACCACAAACGTATCCTGGGTCATGATGATGTTGATCTGCTGGCCATCCACGGTAATGGTGATGAACTGGCTGCAGCAGTCATTGTTGTAATTTGTAATATCGGTTATGACGCCTGTAACAGAAATGAGATTTTCGTAATTCATGGAAAATATCCTTTTTTATTTATCATATGCCGGAAAGGGATAAAAGTTATCCTGAAAAAGGAAAAGATGGGATAAAAGGAGGAGGCCGGTGAAGTTATCTTCACCGGCCAAGTATTATGAAAAAAAGTTTTATTAGCATTAGCTCTTTACAATATTTAGTATATTGGAAAAATATGAGTAAAGTTTTATCATTCTGTAACAAATTTATGAACAGAATGTGAGAAGTTTGTGAATGAACGCGAAGGGTGAGTTGCGAATGGACGTTAAGAGCGTGAGGGTGAGCGTGGGGGAGCGCATGAGAGGGTGGCAGGAACCTTTGATCCATGATATTATAATGTATATAATGTAATAAATATAATGCAATAATAATGCAATAAAAGAATCCGCAGGAACATAAGTCTCTAAGCCTCGGAATAGCATTAGGAGGAAAAGGAGCCATGGAGCTTGGCCTTACAATACCACTGCAAACATACCTTAAGATAAAACAGCTGGAGGACAGGACACAGAAGGACTTGTTTTTCTGCTGGGAACTGCACCGTATCCAGCTTCAAAGCAGGGATACCCTTGTAGCGGTAAATTCCAGCAACCGCCTGGCCGTGGTGATGAGCGGCATGGACGGGGCGGCCTGGAGGGATTTTCCCTTAGTATTTACCCAGGGGCTGCGGCAGGTCCTGGGAGCGGAGGGATACAGATCCTGTCAGATAGAAGCATACCTTTCGCAGGCAGGCCCGTTAAAACTTACCAGGACCCATGGACGCCGTTCCGTGGCTGGGCTGAACAGGATGGATGACTGCCTTTGGAGTGTTCCGGTGCTGGTGGATGAAACCCGGCTTTTTCAGCAGGTGCACTGTATGGAAGCAAACAGGCAGAGATGCAGGATGGCAGGGCATGAGGGATATCAGGAGCCTTCCTATTGCTGGGAAATAGATATGGATGCCCGCCAATTGTTACATATTTGTTAATTATACCAATTCTACCTTGTAAATAGTAATGTTTGTGGTAGACTTGAAATATAAGTTAAATACAACAGAGAAAGGGGTAACACTATGAAATTTTATGTTTGCAGCCATTGCGGCAATATAATCGCATTTGTAAAGAGCAGCGGGGTCCCGGTTGTTTGCTGCGGTGAAAAGATGCAGGAACTGGAGCCCAATACCACGGATGCAGCGGTTGAAAAGCATGTCCCGGTTGTCCAGGTGGATGGTCAGAAGGTAACGGTCACCGTTGGTTCCACGGAGCACCCCATGCTTCCCGAGCATTACATAGAGTGGATTGCTCTTGCGACCAAGCAGGGCAATCAGAGAAAGGAACTGAAGCCAGGCCAGAAGCCTCAGGCAGAGTTTATGGTCTGTCCGGATGATGAGGTGGAGGCTGTGTATGCCTACTGTAATCTCCACGGACTGTGGAAGGCGTAGGATTTCCTTCCCGGTGATACGGGAAAACATCTGGATTGAGATGAATTGAGAAAAGGCGGCATATTCCGGATTGATACCAGTCCGGGGCATGGCCGCCTTTTGCGGTGTTCTCAGTCCGGGACAAACCTGTTCTGTCCCGCATATTATAGTACCATAGAAAGACGAGGTGATTATAATATGAAGATATGCTTAGATGCAGGCCACTATGGCAAATACAATCAGAGCCCGGCAGACAAGCGTTATTATGAGTCGGAAATGGTATGGAAGCTTCATCTCCTTCAAAAGAAGTATCTGGAAGCCTATGGCATAGAGGTGATCACAACCAGGGAAGAAAGGGATACGGACAGAGGGCTCTATGAGAGGGGGGCTGCCTCCAGGGGATGTGACCTGTTCTTGTCAGACCATTCTAATGCAGTGGGGGACAAGGTGAACAATTCAGTGGACTATCCTGCTGCCTACTGCGCGATCAACGGAAGTGCAGATGGGATCGGCATGGCCCTGGCCCAGTGTGTGGAAACCGTTCTGAACACGGACCAGCCGGCCCGTATCGAACACCGCAGAGGGCAGAACGGGGATTATTACGGCGTGCTCAGGGGAGCCACTGCGGTGGGGACCCCGGGCCTGATCCTGGAGAATTCCTTTCATACAAATGAGGAGATCGTCAGATGGCTGCTGAATGATGCCAATCTGGAACGACTTGCCAGTGCACAGGCAGATACCATTGCCCTGTATTACGGCATCACGGATCCCCTTAATAAGTCCGGATGGGTGGAGGAGAACGGAGGATGGAGATTCTACCTGGGCGATACAGGCAGGTATGTGGCAAATGACTGGTATAAGGACGGCGACAACTGGTACTGGTTTGACGGTGCGGGAATGATGATACACAATGACTGGAAAACCGGCTCTGACGGGAAATGGTACTATCTCCAGGAAACAGGGGCCATGGCCAGGGACCAGTGGGTGATCTGGAAGAATGAACTTTACCGCCTGAAGGATGACGGCAGCATGTTTGAGGGCTGCGTATGCCTTGAGACAGATGAGAAGGGAGCTATGAGGTTTCCTTTGATGGGCAGGAGATCGGATCCTGAGAAAATAGACTAGAAGTATTGTCCGGCGGTGGGAGAAGGAGTATAATAAAAGACACAGGGGGGCATTTATAGAATGTGCAAGCGGGATGCCCTATAAGAGGGGGTGCAGCATGGATCTAAGATGTTTCTCACAGCCGGACGAAAAGATTAAGCTGACATTTTATCCATGCAGTTCTGACATGGGACCGGGAGATCATTGTGATACCTGTATGGATACGCTGACCGTATTTAAGACAGATTATACCCAATTGCTTCTTCCGTATCTGAAGTCGGTCCTGCCGGAGTTTGATGTGTGCTGGGATAACAGGCTTGGCAGAGAGCAGTGGAATCATGTGATCCAGGCCATGGAGCAGGATATGGGGAAGATACAGTTTGATGATACGGTCTTTGACTTCTATACCAGATTTGCAGGCTGGATCACCGCGGCTTTGGAACTGGCGGAGGGCATTGCGGTGGAGGGGAATTTGTGAGAATAGACCTGTCCACATGGTTTCCCCAAGATATACACAGAGTTATCCACATTATCCACCGGGAATACAAGATGTTTCACCATATATTATGTGTTTATCTATATCTGGTGGTGGCTCGATTGTGGATAACTTAGAAGTTTCAAGTATGTCCTGGCCGAATGGTGCCATACACATGCTATGCCTAAGATGAGATGATAAAAACCGCCCCATACACATATCTGTTGGTATGGGGCGGTTTTTTATTTGTTATGGATGCTGCTCCACTGCCTGAAAGGCTTCCTCCAGGTCTTCCAGAATATCATCAATGTGTTCCGTACCAATGGAGAGGCGAATGGTTCCCGGGCGGATACCCTGTTCCAGCAGTTCCTCCTCGTTTAACTGGGAGTGGGTGGTGGATGCAGGATGGATGACAAGGGATTTCACATCCGCGACATTGGCCAGAAGGGAGAAAAGCTCCAGGTTATCAATAAACTCTCTGGCTTTTTGGGCGCCGCCTCTGATTTCAAATGTGAAAATAGAGCCGCCGCCATTGGGGAAATATTTTTTATACAGCGCCTGCTGGACCGGGTCATTGCTGACTGCAGGATGGTGGACGGCCTCCACCTGAGGATGGGAATTCAGGTAGTCCACGACTTTCAGCGCATTTACCACATGGCGCTCCACGCGCAGGGACAGAGATTCCAGCCCCTGCAGGAACAGGAACCCGTGGAAGGGGGACAGGGTGGCGCCCGTATCCCTTAAAAGGATGGCTCTGATCCTGGTTACAAATGCAGCAGCTCCCACGTCCTGGGCAAAGCGGATTCCGTGGTAGCTTGCATTGGCATCCGTAAGTCCCGGAAATTTGCCGGAGCCGACCCAGTCAAATTTCCCTCCGTCCACGATCACTCCGCCCACAGTGGTCCCGTGGCCGCCGATGAATTTGGTAGCGGAGTGGACAACGATATCCGCGCCGTATTCAATGGGACGCACAAGGTAAGGAGTGGCAAAGGTATTATCAATAACAAGGGGGATCTGATGGCGGTGGGCAATGTCTGCGATTGCCTCTATATCTGCAATATCCGAGTTGGGATTGCCCAGGGTCTCTATAAACACGGCCTTAGTGTTATCCCTTATGGCAAGTTCCAGCCCTTTTAAGTCAGCCGGGTCCACAAAGGTGGTGCCGACCCCGTATTCAGGAAAGGTGTGGGCCAGGTAATTATATGTACCCCCATAGATATGGCTGGATGCCACAAGATGGTCCCCGGCCCTTGTCAGGTTCTGGAAGGTGTAAGCCAGGGCTGCCGCGCCTGAGGCGGTTGCCAGAGCCGCCACGCCGCCTTCCAGGGCTGCCATTCTTGCCTCGAACACATCCAGGGTGGGATTGGTCAGCCTGCTGTAGATATTGCCTGCATCGCTGAGGTTAAAACGGGCTGCCCCATGATCACAGTTGTCAAACACATAGGATGATGTCTGATAAATCGGTACGGCCCTTGCTCCTGTGGCGGGATCCGGCGTTTCCTGTCCTGCATGAAGCTGTGTTGTCTCAAATCTGAACTGTCTGTTTTCTCTCTTGCGTTTCTCTCCCATTTGATGTCCTCCATTCCATTCCTACTATTTCTGTAGGTTTAGTTGATAATAGCACGGTCTTTTTTTCCTGTCAAGACTTTGTTTCACTGCTTTGGTAAATTTTTATATTGTTCCCATCACAGCCCGGCTGACGGCGGAAGCAGGAAAAACGCGGGGAAGGCAGTGATCCTGTTTTTGGACAAAATAAAATGACCAGTCGGGGAACTGGTCATTTTAGGAGAAGGTATTTCGTTTCTTATGGGGTGTAGCAAAACTATATAATGTATTGGGGGGGTTTACATTAATTATAATAGCACAGGATGTAATAAAAGTCTGCACAAACATAAGGAAAGACAAGAGGCCTTTTTGTCTATTTTACACGCGTGATCTGGATGAACATGGAAATAGTATGGAAGTTTCATACTATAAACAGGGGAAACAGTGGATATTTGCATATTATACAGATTGTTGCAGGTTGTCACAGGAATGTTCTGACCGGCATATGATAGCTTAGAGCATGTCTTAGTAATCTTAGTGAATGAGCAATGGCTTCCAACCCCAAAGAGGCGGGAGGCTTGATCGGAGGGAAAGATTCAAGGACGCCTAAGCGTCCTTGTGCGAGGCGCAGGTCATGCTATGCATGACATACTACATTGATGCGCCTCTGCAATCCGCCGGAGGCTTCATCTTGGAGGGAG
>Ga0129308_1000933_pt1 | contig 35865 bp, 33 predicted proteins | sample L827metagenome_FD_94440 | JGI IMG/M metagenome (GOLD analysis project Ga0129308, IMG submission 94440) | Ring-tailed lemur group fecal microbial communities from Wisconsin, USA - L827 metagenome | ecosystem: Host-associated > Mammals > Digestive system > Large intestine > Fecal | place: USA...
GAAAAGCATTCGTGGCCGCGGAGCTGCCGCGTCGGTGGCAGACAGACGTTTTCCCCAGGTCCCCAGCGGAAAAAGCGCGAAAGTAAAATAAAAAAAGATATATACTAAGAAAGGAAAGTTTTTATGGTAAACATCGGAAATGACTGGGACGGGCTTTTGGAAGAAGAATTCGAGAAAGCGTATTACCTGAAGCTTCGGGAGTTTCTTGTGGAAGAATATAAGACCAGGCGTATTTATCCTTCCATGTACGATATCTTCAACGCGCTGAAGGCTACGCCCTATGAAAAGGTAAAGGCGGTGATCCTGGGACAGGATCCGTACCACGGCCCCGGACAGGCCCACGGAATGTGCTTCTCGGTAAAAAAAGGCGTTCCTCAGCCTCCGTCGCTGGTCAATATTTTTAAAGAAATCCAGGACGATCTGGGGATCCAGCCGCCCGGTCACGGGTATCTGCAGTGCTGGGCGGAGCAGGGCGTGCTGCTTTTGAATACTGTGCTCACGGTGCGGGCCGGCGCGGCAAATTCCCACAGGGGAAAAGGATGGGAGATCTTTACCGACAAGATCATCTCTCTGCTCAACGATCGGGAGGAACCCATCGTCTTCCTGCTCTGGGGCGGCAACGCCAGGTCGAAGACTTCACTGATCACGAACCCCAGGCATCTGATCCTCACCGCCGCCCATCCCAGCCCGCTGTCCGCCTCGGGCGGCTTTTTCGGCTGCCGGCATTTTTCCAAGGCCAACCGCTTTCTGGAGGAATGCGGGGAAGGACCGGTAGACTGGCGTATTCCGGAGTAAAAAGGGTTTTTGGCCTACCGAAAAGCGGATAAGTGCATACAATCGGACCTATTGCATGCATAAAAGCGATTTTAGAACAATTTAGAGCACTATTGCACATTGCACTTTTGTATACAAAAGGAGTAAAATAATAGTTAAGCATGGTAATGTTTCCGCAGGGCTCCTCCCTGGGGAGGCAGCCTGTTTTTGCAGTGCGAGCATCAGGCCCCGGGCAGCGACAGAAGCAGGGCGGACGAAACGCAGGCCTGACGAAGGGTCAGGCGCGGCCGCCGTGCAGGCGGGACGCGGCAGGAGACGCGCCGGCGCCGAAGATGTGTAAAAAAGAGAAGAGGAGAAAAGGAGAATCATTATGAAAAAGAGCAGATTACTTGCATTATTCCTTGTTCTGGCGCTGGTTCTGACCGCTTTTGCGGGATGCGGAGGCGACAACGGCGGCAACGGAGACGGGGAAAAGACTTATACCATCGGAACGGATACCACCTTTGCGCCTTTTGAATTTGAAGACGAGGCCGGCAATTTCGTGGGCATCGACATGGAGCTTCTGGATGCCATCGCCCAGGATCAGGGCTTTAAGTATGAGCTGGAGATCCTGGGATTTGACGCGGCCTGCCAGGCGCTGGAAGCCGGTCAGGTGGACGGTGTGATCGCGGGAATGAGCATTAAGCCCGACCGTGAGGAAAAATATGATTTCTCCGAGCCGTACTTCGATTCCGGCGTGGTCATGGGCATCGCGGCGGACAATGATACGATCAAGAGCTACGAAGATCTGAAAGGAAAGACCGTGGCTGTGAAGATCGGTACGGAGGGCGAGGCTTTTGCAGAATCCATCGCCGATCAGTATGGCTTTGAAATGACTCACCTTCAGGACTCTGCTTTCATGTATGAGGACGTAAAGAGCGGAAATTCCGTGGCTTGTTTTGAGGACTATCCGGTTCTTGGCTACGGTGTGTCCCAGAACAACGGACTGAAGATCGTAACTGAAATGGAACGCGGTTCGTCTTACGGCTTTGCAGTCCTGAAGGGCGAGAACCCGGAACTGATCGAAATGTTCAACGCAGGCCTGAAAAATCTCAGGGACAGCGGCAAATATCAGGAGATCCTGGACAAATATATCGTGACGGAAGTCGCGGGCGATGATGGAGCCGAGGATGGATCTGAAGATGGAGCCGATGCCGAGTAGGCTGTAAAAGTGAACGATCCGCCTTCGTGGCCGAAATGACGGCTGCCGGAGAAGGGCGGGATACCGCGGACCACCGCATGTGCGGCGGTCCGCGGCAATTTGAGAAAGAATTGGTTAAGGAGCGGCATATATGTTTGAGCATGTGATATCAGTTGTGACACAGGCGCTGCCGAAACTCTGCACGGGAATGGCGCTGACCATCCAGATGACGCTGTTCGGCGTTATCATCGCGTTTATCATCGGTCTTATCGCCTGCCTTGCGAGGATCTCGCGTTTCAAAATTTTCAGCGCGGTCTCGGGAGCGTACATCTATATCATCCGGGGAACGCCCATGTTGGTGCAGGCATTTTTCCTGTATTTTGGCGTGGCGCAGCTTCTGCCTTTTAAGCTGAGCAAAAATCTCGTGGGTATCATCACGATCAGCCTGAACGCCGGCGCGTACATGGCGGAGATTTTCCGGGGAAGTATCCAGTCGATCAGCAAGGGACAGATGGAAGCGGCGCGCAGCCTGGGGCTGCCCTACGGCACAGCCATGAGAAAGGTCATCCTTCCTCAGGCGCTGCGGCGCTCGATCCCTTCGCTGACCAATCAGGTGATCATTTCTCTGAAGGACGTATCCATTCTGTCCGCCATCGGCGTGGCGGAGATCTTTCAGGCCGGAAAGATCATCACCGCAAGGAACATGGAGTCTACGATCATCTGGACCACGGTGGGCGCGATCTATCTCATCGTCGTATTCCTGCTGACAAAGCTGGCGAACTACTTGGAGAGGAGGACTTCCTATGGTCAAAGTACAAATAAAAAATCTTCGTAAGTGTTTCGGCGATCTGGAGGTCTTGAAAGATATCGACTTCACCGTGGACGACGGCGAAGTGGTCTGCGTCATCGGCCCCTCGGGTTCGGGGAAATCCACGCTTCTTCGCTGTATCAACGCGCTGGAGGTGCCTACTGGCGGCACCATCATCGTGGACGATCACGAGATCACAGACAAACACCAGGACATCAATAAGCTGCGCGAAAATATCGGCATGGTGTTTCAGCAGTTCAATTTGTTTCCCCATATGACAGTAAAGAAAAACGTCATGATGGCGCCGGTGGACCGGAAGAAGATGACGAAGGAAGAAGCGGATAAAAAAGCCGTGGCGCTGCTGGAAACGGTAGGTCTGGCTTCCAAATCAGACGAGTACCCTGACAATCTGTCCGGCGGCCAGCAGCAGCGCGTGGCTATCGCCCGGGCCCTTGCCATGAACCCTGACGTCATGCTTTTCGACGAGCCGACCAGCGCGCTGGACCCTGAAATGGTGGGAGACGTGCTGGCGGTCATGAAGCGGCTGGCGGAGCAGGGAATGACTATGATCGTGGTCACCCATGAGATGGGCTTTGCCAGAGAGGTGGCGGACCGGGTAGTATTCATGGACGGCGGCGTCATCGTCGAACAGGGAAGACCGGCTGACATATTCGGAAATCCCCAGAATGAACGGACCATCGCCTTTTTGAACAGCGTACTGTAGCGGAAGGCGCAGAAAAATTTGAATACGATGAAAGATGAAAAAGCTTCGGCAGGCGGATACCTGTCCGGAGTTTTTTTGTCGATCAAAAGCGAAAACGATCGGCGCCCGCCTGCTGAATGCCACGAAAAGTAGCATAAAAAATCAGAATGCAATCTACTCTTGCTTGTAATGCAAAGTATGATTTCCTATACTTGACGTATCATAAAAATGGAGGTCAGGAAAATGACATTTGCAGAAAAATTGAAAGCGATCCGTAAACAGACTGGTTTTTCACAGGAGCAGCTTGCGGAGAAACTTGGGGTGTCCAGACAGGCGGTCACAAAATGGGAGACCAATACGGGTATCCCTGACGTTGAAAATATTATGGCGATCTCCGCCCTGTTTGATATTTCTATTGATGAATTGCTCTCCAATGAAACAGGAACAAAGAAGACGGAGGATTTCTTATTTGAAAGTGTAACAGAATACGACATTGCCGAACAGAAGCACTATGATATGAAATTCGGCGGAGCAAAAAAATTGATCTTGTCCGGATATAAAGGTGAGAAAATCCGCGTCCGCTTAACGTCCAACACCTTGCCGGCGCTTCAGAGTGATTTTAAGGTGAAGATCGATGATACAAGAAAGCGCATCGATGTGGATCTGAGCCGAAAAAATGGAGTGACAGAAGCAGCTGCAAAAGAAGCGCTGCACATTTTTGTCCAGATCCCGTCGCCTTATGCGGGAAAGATCGAGTGTGGGGTAAACGCGGAAGCGATTGAGGTGCATGACCTTGAGTGCGACAGCATTGAGTTTGACACAAAAACCTCCAATGTTGTGTTGGACGAGGTGATCGGCAATGTGGAAATAAACTGTAATCTGGACATGAATATCCTCTGTACGAGTCTGAACGGTGCAGTCGAGATCAATCAGATATCCGCCACTTCAAGAATTACTGTCCCCGCAGACGCAGGTTTTGCAGTCGTTAAGAAGGGTATTGCCACCAGCATTTCCTTTGAAAAGGATGGAAAGCCGGCAGAGGCCTTTGATGTGCAGGAAGCAGATAACGTAATAGAGCTGAACGGGATGAAAAGCGAACTTGTTATCTGTACCCTGGGGCAGGAGGGGGAGCGGTGAAAAATTGTCGCTTTACGCCGAATGAACCGTGATGTATACTTCACTCAAACGATAACGACGCATGGCAGCGCGGCGGGCGGCAAACGCGGCCCGGGAATAGGCGTAAAGCCCCGGGCGGCGCAGAACGTATACAGGCAGCAGAAAGCAGCTGCGGAAGGGACAGGGGGGCTGACAGAAAGATGAAACGGATCTTATTGATCGCCACAGGCGGCACGATCGCCTGCACGAAGACGGAACAGGGGCTGGCCCCGGGGCTGGACCCGGAGGAACTCATGGCGTATATACCGGACGCTTCTAGTATCTGTCATGTGGATACGCTGCAGTTATTGAGCATTGACAGTACCAATATCCAGCCTGAACATTGGCTGATGATGGAGCAGGCTCTGGAGGAGAATTATGAGAAATACGACGGATTCGTGGTGACCCACGGCACAGATACTCTCACCTATACCGCCGCCGCCCTCTCCTATCTGATCCAGGGCAGCCGAAAACCTATCGTGGTGACAGGGGCTCAGAAGCCTATCGACGCGTACATAACCGACGCCAGAAAGAATCTGCGGGACAGCCTGCGGTACGCCAGCGAAGACTGCGCTTCGGGCGTGACGATCGTCTTTGACGGCAAGGCCATACTAGGCACCAGGGGAAAAAAGACGCGGAGCAAGAGCTATAGCGCTATGGAGAGCATCAATTACCCCTGCCTGGCCTTTATCGACGACGACCGTATCACCCATTATCTGCACGGGGGAAATGGCGCGGGGAGCGCTGCATACAACGCCGGCGCAGGGCGCAGGTGCGGCGCGGGGAAAAGCGCAGATTCCGCCGCAGCTCCCCGGTCTACGGCCGGGGAGCCGGAAACCGGCGGTCCGGTGTTTTACCGGGGACTATATCCGCGCATCTTCACCCTGAAGCTGACGCCGGGCATGGAGCCGGATGTGCTGGATTATATCGGCGAGCGTTACGCAGGGATCGTGATCGAAAGCTACGGCGCCGGAGGGCTCCCCTTCCACGATCAGAGAAATTTTCTGGAAAAGCTGGAGTGCTTATCGGATCAGGGGAAGATCGTGGTGATCACAACGCAGGTCATGCTGGAGGGCAGCGATCTTTCCATCTATGAGGTGGGGCTGCGGGCGCTGAAAAACTACCCTGTACTGCAGGCCTACGATATGACGCTGGAAGCCGTAGTGACGAAGCTTATGTGGATCCTGGCCGTCACCCGGGATTTTGCCCGGGTAAAAGAATTGTTTTATACCGCGGTGAACGAAGACATTTTACTGTAGCCACACCGCGAAGGACAGGGGGCATGGGGGGCCGCCGCAGGTGAGAGGCAGGACAAAAAAGTTTTGCCTTTTTTCCTATTCTCCCGTATGATAATTGTGTAGCAAAACAGGGATGGAGGAATGCGGAGCGCCGGGCTGTGGCAGGCCGGCGCGGGCATGGGTTAAGGAATGACAGAAATATTAAGAAATATGCTGTTTAACGTCGGTCTGCTGGTGTTGATGGCGTATCTCGTCACGAAGATGCCGCTGGTGAGAGAGTTTATCATCAACAACCGCGGCGACTGGATGCTGAAATTGTTTCTCATCGTGTTTTTTGGAGCGGTGGGCATTATATCAACTTATATGGGAATGCAGGTGAACGGGGCGATCGTCAACACGCGGGTGGTAGGCGTGGTGGCTGGAGGTCTGCTGGGCGGTCCCATCGTGGGCGTGGGGGCCGGTCTCATCGCCGGGATCCACAGGTGGGCCATCGACATCGGCGGTTTTACCGCAGTAGCCTGCGCCATCTCCACGGTGGCGGAGGGCGTGATCGGCGGTCTGTTTCAGACCAGATACCGAAAGTCGGGAAACGACTGGATCTTTGCCTTCGCGGTGGCGGCCGCGGCGGAATGCTGCCAGATGATCATCATTTTGCTGGTTGCACGGCCTTTTGACGCGGCCTTTGATCTGGTAAAGATCATCGCTTTTCCCATGATCACCTTCAATTCGTTTGGAGTGGCGCTGTTTGTCACGGTCTTCAATTCTGTTTTTATGACGATGGACGAGGAGGCCGCCCGCCGGACCTCGCTGGCCTTTGAGGTGGCGAACAGCTGTCTGCCGTACATGAAGAGAGGACTTTCAGACAGCGAGGCCATGGACCGGGCGATCCAGATCATCGCCGGTCTCCCAGGCATCAAAGGCGCGGTCATCACCGATCGGGAGAAGGTGGTGAGCTGCGGGACGCCCGGTCTGATCCAGGGCGGCGGCTCGGAGCTTCCCGAAGCGGCGAAAAAGACGCTGGAAAAGCACCGGGTCACCATGGTCAGAGAGGAAACCTTTCACAAGAAGCTGATCCCGTCGGCGAAGAGCATTGCATCCATCGCAGCGCCGCTTTTCGTCAGCGAGGAGATCGTCGGCACGGTGGTCTTTTTCGTGGAGAGCTACCGCATGACCAACGAGACAGAAAAGAGTTTTGCCGACGGCATGGGAAAGATGTTTTCGACTCAGCTGGAGCTGTCACGGCTGGAGGAACAGACAAAACTTCTGCAGAGGGCGGAGTTCAGCGCGCTGCAATCTCAGATCAATCCACATTTTCTGTTCAACTGTCTCTCCACGATATCCGCCTTCTGCATCGAAAAGCCGGAGCGGGCCAGAGAACTGCTGGTGGTGCTGGGAGATTATTTCCGCAGAACGCTCCAGACCGGCAGTATCATGATACCGCTGCAGGAGGAGATGGAATATGTAAACGCATATCTTACTCTGGAAAAAGCCAGGTTTGAAGAGAAACTTCAGCTGAACGTGGACGTGCCGGAGACGCTGGACTGCATGGTGCCCAGCTTCATTCTGCAGCCCATCGTGGAAAACGCGGTAAAACACGGCGCCATGTGGAACGGCCGCGGCGGAACGGTCTCGATCTGCGCCCGCGCGGTCCTTCGGGACGGGCAGGAGGGCGCGGAGATCCGGGTCACAGACGACGGGCCCGGAATGGAGAAAGACATTCTGAAGGCATTTCGGGAAGGAAATATGCCGGAAAACAAAATCGGTCTTATGAATGTTCACCGCAGACTGCAGAATATATACGGGCCGGACAACGGACTACGCATCGATACGTCGCCGAAGCAGGGCACGAGCATGCGGATTTTTATTCCGCGGGGAGATGACGGCGGGGAGAACGAATAACCATGGGGGAGAGGAGGTCTGCTGAATGAGAATTGCGGTGGTGGACGACGAACGGCTCATACGGAAGGATCTGATCTATTATCTGAAGGATCTGGTCCCGGACGCCGAGATCGAGGAGGCGGACAGCGGGTTTACCGCAGTGGAGCTGGCCAATTCCAAACCGTTTGATATTTTTTTTCTCGACATCAACCTGGGAGATATGAAGGGCACTGTATTGGCGCTGATGCTGCAGAAGACGGCGCCGGAGGCCGCGGTGGTATTTGTGACCGCTTACGGCGAGTACGGCCCGCAGGCCTTTGAGCTGAACGCCGTAGATTATATTATGAAACCCTTCAATAAGGCCAGGGTGGAAAAAGCGCTGAAAAAAGCGGTTCAGATGAGGAATCTCAGCAGGCTGGAAAAGATGGAGGAAGCGGGCCGGTCATCGGGATCGGTGGCCGGGGCCTCCGCCGGACCTGCCGGGTCAGTCCGCGCCGGGTCTGCCGCAGCTGCCGGGCCTGCCGGCGCCGGGGCGGGAACGTGCAATGGCGCGAAAACCGGATGGGAAGCTGGGAGGATGGATGGGGTCCGAGTCAGAGAACCGGATACGGGAAAGATCGCGATCCATCACGACCGGAAAGTGACGCTGGTCGATCCCAGGGATATCGTTTTCGTGGAGAGCGTCCAGCGCAGCTGCAGGATCTGCTGCCGCGGCGGCGTACAGTATGTGACGCCCGTGACGCTGACGGAACTGGAAAATCGTCTGGCAGGCGGACGTTTTATGCGGGTGCACCGGAGTTTTATCATCAATCTGGAATTCGTGTCAGAGATCGCCATGCTCTACGCGAAAAATTATTGCGTGAAGATGAAGGGCTATGAGAAGACGCCGCTGCCGGTGGGCAGGACCCAGATCAGAAGGCTGAAAGAGATATTCCGGATCTAGGGAGCGGCGTGGGCCCGCGGCCGCCGGCCGCGATCTGAACATACGGTGAAAATCAGATAGACCGGGGAGACTGTTCTTGTCCAGAACAGTCTTTTCTTATTGTGCAGGAAATATTACCAAATGGGAATAAACCCTTTCAGAGAGAAGTTTTGAATTCATAAACACGATATCCGTGGAAAGGAGGTGGTGAAGGATCGAGACGGGCGGCAGCCCGGGGATCATGAAAAATGCATGATTTTACAGCTATATTACATCAGGTTCGCATTGTTCGGAATGGAGGGGAAATACTAACAACAGAGATTAAATAACAGGAGACATGAAGATGAAACAGCGAACAATAACGATTTCAGATCTGGACCGTTACCGGGACTATCTGATCGAAGAAGAGCGGAGCGGCGCCACACTGCGTAAATATATGCACGATGTGAGAGCGTTTTACGAATTTCTGGGGGAAACAAAAAAAGCAGATAAAGAAAGCGTGCTGGACTTTAAGGCGTACCTGGAACAACGCTACGCAGTGAACAGCGTGAATTCCATGCTGATCGCAGTCAACGGCTTTCTCTCTTTTCTGGAAATGCAGGAATGCCGCGTCAAGACGCTGAAGATGCAGCGCCGGTTTTGCACAGGGGAGCGGGAGCTGACAAAGGCGGAGTATTTTCGACTGATCGAAACGGCTGAGAAAAAGCAGAATCAGCGGCTATGCGCCATAATGCAGACCATCTGCGCGACGGGGATCCGCATCAGTGAACTGAGTTTCGTCACAGTGGAGGCTGTGAAGTCCGGCCGGGCGCAGGTTTCCTGCAAAGGAAAGAAACGAGCGGTGATCATATCGAAGGAACTGCAGAGGCTCCTGCTGCGCTACTGCGCGGAGGCGGGGATCCGTTCCGGATGTGTGTTTGTGACAAAGACGGGAAAGCCGGTGGACAGGAGCAATATATGGACAGAAATGAAAAAGCTCTGCAGTCAGGCGGAGGTGGAGCCGGAGAAGGTGTTTCCGCACAATCTGCGGCACCTATTTGCGGTGACCTTTTACAGACTGAAAAAAGACATCGCCGGTCTGGCCGATGTGCTGGGCCACAGCAGTATTGAAACTACGAGGATCTATACGGCGACAAGCGGCGACGAACACCGCAGCGCGCTGTCACAGATGGGGCTGGTACGGCAGGGTGAGGACGGCTGGCCGCAGTACGCTGATCAAGCGTCTGCTCTGTGAAGGTAAAGAAAAATACAACATAATACTCATTATGTTGTCAGCATAGGGACTTTCCTGCTTCCTACAATGACGATTAAAATAAAATGGCAGCCCGCAGCCGCTATTTGCCAGCCTGCAGCGGGTTATTGGGGCCTGTGAACGCCCTTCGTCCCCTCCGGCAGGCCGGCGGCCGGGAAACATGATCTTTACGCTGTCTGTATGCGTGTGTTAATTCTCTTGATTCTACTGTCGGTTATGGTATAATTATGACGGATGTAATTTTTATGTAATTCTTTGTTACAACATAATGAGTATTATGTTGTTAGCGCGACAGAAGCGGAGGCCTGAATGGGAGCAGAAAAGGGGAAGGTCGCAGTGAAGCACTGTCTGCTGGACGAGCTGGCCGGTATAACAGGCTGCATTTATTTGTCCGATCTGCGGCAAAAAATGAGGGAAAAGCGATTTCTGCTCATATTAGAGCAGATCGTGCCTGAAGAATACACCATAGAAGACTGGAATGATACAGTGCATTATCTTTGCGGCCGGAAGGTGGAGTTTCAGAAAAAAGAAGACGCGCTGGCCTGTCTCTGCGATTTTGTCAGAGAGTTCTGGTGAGGTGCGGAAACAGTGAGTGGGAGCAGTGAAAGGAATCGGGGGATCGGGCGGCTGTTGAAGCCGGCTGTACTTTTTGCTACAATAGGCATAGGCATATCTTCTGCAGACAAGAGCGCCCATGCTTTTGCCGAATTGCCGAAGGTGTATCTCAGAAAGGTGCAGGTAAAGAGATCATGAGGATCAGAAAGTACGGCCCGCAGGACTGTGAAACATTGTTCAGACTGTATCACGATACGGTGCACAGCGTGAATGCCAGGGATTACAGCCAGCGGCAGCTGGACGCGTGGTCGGATGGAACATGGGATCCGGAGAGCTGGAACCGGTCGTTTCTGGAGCACAATACGTTGGTGGCCGCGGAAGACGGCGGGATCACGGGCTTTGGAGATATGGATCCTGCAGGTTATCTGGACCGGCTTTACGTCCACAAAGATCACCAGGGAAAGGGAATCGCTTCTGCGATCTGTGAGGAACTGGAACGGTCGGTCTGTGCAGACCGGATCACAGTACACGCATCGATCACCGCAAAGCCTTTTTTTGAGAATCGGGGCTACGTGACATTAAAGGAACAGCAGGTGGAGCGCAAAGGCGTCCGGCTGACCAATTATGTAATGGAAAAGAGAATGCAGCGGTAGGAAACGCTGCAAAAATGCTTTACAGAATCCAGAAATTTTTGTTATAATTATTATTACAGCGAGTGGCTTGACTGCGTAAATCCAGTTGTCGGCTATTCGCTGTTTTTGTTTTTGAAAGTTACCATGATCGTTGACACGCGGCCCGGTCCCGGCCGCTGAGGGAGGAAAGGAGCGGGATCAGCGAAGTCGAAGCGGCAAGATCACAGATATATCATTTCATGGATGGCCCTGGGGCGTTTGGAACCAGGGCAACGAAGCGTGTGGCCTGAGGCGTAAATCCAGCTTGTCTGCCGCGCGTTTTTTAATGGAAAAAGATCGCTGAGTGATCATAATTCGATGGAGGAGGTCAATTTATGGAAGAAAAGTCCAATTCGTTTCTGGAAACGGAGAAAATAGGCAGGCTGATGCAAAGGTATGCGGTGCCGTGTATTATATCGCTGCTGGTAGCTGCATTTTATAATATTGTAGATCAGATTTTTATCGCCAATGCAGATTATCTGGGGTCCTTTGGAAACGCAGCAAACACTGTTGTTTTTCCGCTGACGGTGACCGCGCTGGCGATAGCCGTCATGATAGGCGACGGATGCTGCGCTTTCGTGAGCATCAGTCTGGGGGCGGGAAATAAAGAGAGCGCAGGTAAAAGCATTGGGTGCTCGATCCTTCTGTGCGTGATGGCCGGTCTGGTCCTCGCCACCGTGTTTTTTGCCTTTCGAGATCAGCTCCTGACGCTGTTCGGCGGCAGAGTAAACACAGAGACTTTTCGGTATTCAAAAGAATACTTTACCTATATTTCAGTGGGAATTCCGTTCTATATGTTTGGGCAGGCAATGAATCCGATCATACGCTCAGACGGAAGCCCTGGTTTCGCTATGGTCTCCACTCTTGCCGGCGCGGTGGTCAACATCATTCTGGATCCGGTTTTTATTTTCGTGTGCCGCTGGGGAATGATGGGCGCCGCCGTGGCCACGGTTCTTGGTCAATTGCTCACGGCCGTTCTGGCGGTCTGGTACCTCTGTCACATGAAGGCCATACGCCTGGAACGGCGCAGCTTTCGGCTGTACGGCGGGATGATGGCAAAATTCCTGCCGCTGGGTATCTGCAGTTTTCTGTCACAGATTTCTCTGGTTGCAGCCATGGCGGCTATCAACAACATGATCCGGAAATATGGCGCTATGGACGCGGTCTTCGGGCAGGCAGAATATGCTCAGATCCCCATGGCTGTGGTTGGTATCGTCATGAAATTTTTCCAGATCGTGATTTCTGTAGTGGTGGGCATGGCTGCGGGCTGCATCCCTGTGGTGGGATACAATATTGGCGCCGGCCGCAGAGATCGCGCCAGGAATCTGTTTACGCTGCTGCTGGTCGCAGAGGCGGCGGTGGGTGCGGCGGGTCTTCTTATCGTTGAATTATTTCCAAACCAGCTTATCGCTATTTTTGGAGCGGCCAACGAAAGTGTCTATTATACGGACTTTGCCGTTAAAGCATTCCGCATTTACCTTTGCATGCTGATACTGGCATGCGTGAACAAAGCGGCGTTCATCTATATGCAGGCGTTGGGAAAGGCTCTGGCTTCCACGCTGCTGTCCATGGTGCGGGAAGTGGTGTTCGGAGTGGGTTTCGCTCTGCTGCTGCCAATATTTTTTGGCCTGGACGGCGTGCTGTACTCCATGCCCATTTCAGATGCTCTGACTTTCCTCATCTCGGCTGTGGCCATATGCCTGACGTATAGAGAACTGGGAAGAGCGCAGCCCGATCACAGTCCGCTTGATCCCGTTTCGTCCGGCGGTAGGCCCGGCGGAGCGCCAGAGGGGAGAGGAAATGTTGAATATAGGCAGCGGGGGCAGCAGGAATCGGAGCAGTAGAATGCCAAGATACAGGAATCAAGCAGAAGGAAACTTGTGATTCAAAGCAGGCCGACCGTAAGAAAGAGGCAGAAGTGAGAACATCAGAAAGGAGAGTTTCTTTATGAAAAACAGAATTATCACCATCAGCCGTGAATTTGGAAGCGGCGGCAGAACCGTAGGAAAGATCGCGGCGCAAAAGCTTGGCGTTCCTTGTTACGATCAGGAATTGATCAGGGAAATTGCCGGGCAGAGTGGTTTTACGGAGGACTATGTGGCGGAACAGAGCGAATGCACCAGACATGGAAATTGGATTGCAAACGCTTTTTCCGAGGGTTCGCTGGGAGGCTTCTCGAATCAGGACTATCTGTGGATCGTTCAACGAAAGGTCATTTTAAAACTGGCGCAGGAGGAATCCTGCGTTATAGTGGGCCGCTGTGCCGATTACATTCTGGGCAAAGAGGCGGATTGTCTCAGGGTATTCATTCACGCTGACCCGGCAAAGCGGGCGGAGAGGATAGTCAAGGTTTACGGCGAGACTGGGGAACTGCCGGAGAAGAGGGTGAGGGACAAGGACCGGCGGCGGGCGGCCTACTATCAATTCTATACAGATATGAAGTGGGGGGAGGCCCGGAATTATCACATAGCATTGGACAGCGGCGCACTGGGGATCGAGAAATGCGCGGAGTTGATAACAAGTCTGTATTGAACACCTGGCTGAACCGAACAAGCGGCGGCCGAAGAAACTACGGCCGAACAAACAGAAGGACTGCTGCGGATTTTTATGATCTGCAGCAGTCCTTTTTTCGATTTCAGATCTGATTCCGTCACTGAATGAACTCGCCGCCCCGGATGACTTTTCTCTCCAGAGATTCGTGTTCCTGAGGAAGGCCTTCTTTGTTCTGCTTCTGAATGGCGCGGATCTTCAGCGGCAGGGAGAAGAGATTGATGAAGCCTTCGGCATCGCTCTGATTGTAGACCTCGTCTTTGCTGAAGGTGGCGAATTCTTCGCTGTAGAGGGCGTTCTCGGATCTGCTGGCCACGGGAATGGCGCTGCCCTTGTACAGCTTCATTTTCACCACGCCGGTCACTTCCTTCTGGGTGCAGTCCGCGAAGGCGTCGATGGCTTCGCGGATAGGCGTATACCAGAGTCCGTCGTACACCAGCTGCGCATACTTCAGAGCGACGATATTTTTGTACTGCATGGTATCTCTGTCGAGTATGAGTTTTTCCAGGTCGGCATGAGCCTTGAAAAGGATCGTGCCTCCCGGCGTCTCATACACGCCTCTGGATTTCATGCCTACCAGACGATTTTCGATGATATCGATGGTGCCGACTCCGTTTTCACTGCCCAGCTTGTTCAGTGCGGTGAGAAGTTCTACCGGGCCCATGTCTTTTCCGTCGAGGGAAACAGGCACGCCTTTTTCGAATCCGATCTCCACATAGGCCGGGGTGTCCGGAGCCTGTTCCGGCGTACAGGACAGTACGTGGATATCGTCCTTGTGCATATTCCAGGGATTTTCCAGATTGCCGCCCTCATGGCTGATGTGCCAGATGTTTTCGTCGCGGCTGTAGATCTTCTCAGTGGTCTGCGCGATGGGGATATCGTGGGCTTTCGCGTAGGCGATACAGTCTTCTCTGGACTGCAGGTCCCAGACACGCCAGGGGGCGATGATCTTGATGGCGGGATTCAGCGCCTTGATGGTCGTCTCGAAACGCACCTGATCGTTCCCCTTGCCTGTGCAGCCGTGAGCAATGATGTAGGCGCCTTCTTTTTCAGCTACTTCTACCAGCTTTTTTGCCATGAGCGGTCTGGCCATGGATGTGCCGAGAAGGTAGTCGTTTTCGTAGACCGCCCCTGTTTTCAGAGTGGGCCAAATAAAATCGGTAATAAATTCCTCCTGAATATCCAATATGTATGCTTTGGATGCGCCTGTGGCGTAAGCCTTCTTTTCGATCGCGTCGAAATCCTCGTTTTGCCCGGCGTTGCAGCAGACTGCAATAACTTCGCAGTCATAGTGCTCCTTCAGCCAGGTCACGATAACGGATGTGTCCAATCCGCCCGAATATGCCAGTACGATCTTTTCTTTTGCCATGATACCAGTCCTCCTGTATTTTTTATTCACGTTCATCGCCGCTTTAAAGGTGTTTGATGACTAATTATTCAATGAAACCCATTATACGCGCATAAAAACTCAAATGCAACACAAAAATGAATTTTTATTCAAAAATATTTATAAAAATAATAGACTGCCGGAGGGGGCCGGCCCGGCCGGGAGTTGATATCGGCAACGGTGATGACATTCCTTTAAAAATATGCGATAATATGAACGATCTGTGTGCAGATCCAGTTCGTTTTGTGCGCATTTTGAGGAATTTTGATGAAATAAGGCGTTTTATGTAGAAAAAAGGACCATTCATGCGGTGAAAACGACAGTTTGTCTGGACGGTGGTGACATAGAGTTTGACAGTGGTATGATAAACATGTAAAAAAGAGGGGAGTTCAAAAGGGACCCGTGGAAGGGGAAAGATTACGGGGGAGAAAGCAAGATAGACCTTGAAGGAGGGAATATTATGATTACTTTCTTTTGCGCACTTATTTTATTGATCGTAGGCTATCTGGTGTATGGCCGGATCGTCGAAAAGATGTTTAAGCCCGACGACAGAGAGACGCCGGCCATCGCCATGGCTGACGGCGTGGATTATGTTGAGATGAAGCCGGCGAAGATCTTTTTGATCCAGCTGCTGAATATCGCCGGGCTGGGACCGATCTATGGAGCCATCCTGGGAGCCCTGTGGGGCCCCACCGTGTTTCTGTGGATCGTTTTCGGTACTATTTTCGCGGGCGCAGTCCACGATTATCTGTCCGGTATGATCTCCGAGAGACACGGCGGCGCCAGTATCTCCGAGATCGTGGGCATCTACCTGGGACCTGTGATGAAGCAAGTCATGCGCGTGTTTTCCGTGGTGCTGCTGGTTCTGGTCGGAACAGTGTTCGCCACGGGACCGGCGGGACTTCTGGCCATGCTGACGCCCAGCTGGATGAACGGCGCTGTCTGGCTGGGAATCATTCTGACCTACTATTTCCTGGCTACGCTGGTTCCTATCGATAAGCTGATCGGAAAGGTATATCCGTTCTTCGGTATCTGCCTGATCATCATGGCGGTAGGCGTGGGCGCCGGGATCATCATCCAGGGCTACACGATTCCCGAACTCACATTCGAAAATATGCACCCGGACGGTTCCCCCATCTGGCCGCTGATGTTTATCACCGTGGCCTGCGGAGCGATCTCGGGCTTCCACGCCACGCAGTCTCCCATGATGGCCCGCTGCCTGCCCAGCGAAAAGTACGGCAGAAAGATATTTTACGGGGCCATGGTGTCGGAAGGCGTGATCGCGCTGGTATGGGCGGCTGCCGGAGTAGCGTTCTACGAGACCACCGGCGGACTGCAGGCGGCTCTGACCCAGTTCGGCGGACAGGGCGGCGTTGTATATGATATCTGTCAGAACCTGCTGGGGCCTGTCGGCGCGGTTCTCGCCATGATCGGCGTAATCGCATGTCCTATCTCCTCAGGCGACACGGCGTTCCGAAGCGCCCGGCTGACCCTGGCTGACTGGTTCAAAGTCGATCAGAAAAACATCAAGAAGAGACTGGGGCTCACCGTTCCCCTTCTGGCGATCGGCGCGCTGCTTTCTCAGATCGACTTCAATATTGTCTGGAGATATTTCTCCTGGAGCAACCAGACGCTGGCTATGATCGCTCTGTGGGCCGGCGCAGTGTATCTTCACAAAAATCACTGTCCCCACTGGTTTGCCTCCGTGCCGGCGACCTTTATGTCGGCGGTGAGCATGACCTATATCCTGATGGCTCCCGAGGGCTTCGGCGCCTGGATCGGCACCAATATCGCCTATCCTGTGGGCATCATCTTCGCCGCGGCCTGCTTCGGACTGTTTATCTGGAAGATCCGGAAGAACGGCCAGGATACCATCGCTTCTCCTGCGGCAGCCAAATAGACCGGTCCGGCGGCTGTCAGAGATAGAGAGGACTCCTTAATACGAGTAAGACTAAATATTATGAGTGTATGCGACAAAGAGCCTGCTGTTTCAGCAGGCTCTTTGTTTTGTGAAAAAAGACTTGATAAACTGAGAAAAAAACGCCTGATCCAGACCGCCGCCGGCGTGCCGGTAAACACCACTGTGTGCAGCCGCGCCGGCGGCTCCAGCGCTCCGCGCCCATCAAAATCCAGCCAGAGAAAGTATTGACAGTCAATATGTTATATATTATGATACGCATATCAACATCAGCATGGTTTCCTGATTTTTTAACAATGAATGGGACGGCGTCGTTAAATTAATATCGAATATTGGAGGTTTTCATGGAGAAAATTGACTGCCTGGGTGAATTCTGCCCTATTCCCATCATGCGCCTGCAAAAGGCCGTGCCGAAGATCCTCGGGGGCGAGCCCATGGTTCTGGTCACGGATCACAGCTGTACCGTTGCGGCGGTAAGGGATTTCTGTGGACGGAATCATCTGACGTATACAGCCGACGAGGTGATAAACGGCGTGTGGGAAATTACCGTCAGCAAATAGTATCCTGCAGAATTCGCTCCAGGTAGTTCATCAGCTTTTCCTGCAGCGAAGTGTACTGGTCCGGGTTCTTTCGGCGGATCGCATAATATTCATTGATCATTTGAAAATGTTCCAGTTTTACAATTTTGAGCTGTTTGTTGTACAGCTCTTTTTTAATTGCCATATAGGGAATGAAGGCCAGTCCGTAGCCGTTTCCCGCGGACATCTTGAGGGATTCGGCTGAATCCATTTCGTAAAGAATGCTCAGCCTGGACAGGTCCACTCCGATATCGGAGAGATATTGATCCAGAAGCTCCCGGGTCCGGTAGCCGGCAGAAAAGGTCAGCAGCGGCTGACGGTACAGATGCTGGAACGTGAGGAGCTCCGGCAATTTCGCCTTATAAGACGCCACCAGGCACATTTCGTCGCAGTATATCTTCCGATAGCGCAGTTTTTTCGACTGGGGTCTGCCGTAGATGAAGCCGATATCCGCTTTATCGTTTAGAACAAGGCTTTCCGAGTGAAGGCTGGGAGCCTGCTCCATGGTCAGCACAAAATCTGGATATTTTTCTTTGAGATGAAAGATAGTGCAGGGCAGAGCATATGTATAAATATTCGGAGAAGCGCAGACTCTGAGTTTTTTGTGTGTGCTGGACATCATCTCCAGATCGTCCAGCATGTTTGAATAGGTGTCGGTGAGGACCTGGGCGTACTGGCTCACTATCTGGCCGGATGCGGTGGGGGTGACCCCCGCGTTGCTGCGGGTCAGAAGGGGCAGACCCAGATCCCGCTCCATGGTTTTGATCTGCTGGCTCAGAGCGGACTGTGAGATGTTCAGCGTCACAGCGGCTTTGGAAATACTCTTTTCGTTCATGACAGCAAGGAATGATCTTAATACTTCAATGTTCATCGCTCATTCTTCCTTTCACGTTCCTTTTTCGCTCACCGATCTGACGGGATATCCTTTATGAGCGGGCGAAAACCACCACGGTCGCGTTTTCCTCCGGGGCAGGGGACTTTTATGAAGAAAGTATGCCATAAGGGATCCTTATAAGTCAATTAAAAAATGCATTAACTATACGTGTGGAATGCGTGATATACTGATATCAATCAGCTGATAAATATTTAACGATTAAAAGGTGAAAGCAATGGAAAACAACAACAGTTCCCTCTCGGGACGTGCCAGAGCTCCTAGGAAACCGAAGAAAAGTCAGATCCCCTATGCGATACTTGTCACAATTCTGATTCTCGGATTGGGACTTTATCTCAGCTCATTGGGAGCCAAGCTTCCAGCGTATCTGATCTTCGGCGTGGCCTTTGGCTATGTCCTTCAGCGTTCCCGATTCTGTTTTACGGCGGCGCTGCGCGACCCGTGGATCACGGGAAGCACCTCGCTTACCAGAGCGGCGCTCATCGCCTTTGGGCTGGCGGCCATCGGGTTTACGGCGATCAAGTATAACAGCGTATTGAGCGGCGCGGATCAGACTCTTGCCATGGAAGGGGTCGCTCCCATCGGTCTTCCGCTCATGCTGGGAGGCGTTTTATTCGGTATTGGAATGGTCATTTCCGGCGGCTGTGCCTCGGGCACACTGATGCGTGTCGGTGAAGGATTTACCATGCAGGTATTGTCCCTTGCGTTCTTCGTTATCGGATCGCTGTGGGGAGCGCACGATATGACATTCTGGAATCGATTCAACGAAAATGCGCCGAAAATTTTTCTTCCCGACATATTCGGGTGGTTTGGAGGCGTGGTGGTCCAGGCAGGAATCATCGTACTTCTCTACATCGCGGCTCTGAAGTGGCAGGAAAAGAAAATGGGAAGTATGGAGTAAGTGAAAGTTAGTGAAAAGAACAAATTGTGGTGAGTAAAAAAGTAGATAATCAGGAGGTTATGAAAATGGCAGAATTTACATTGGATTGCATGGGTGAGGCTTGTCCGGTTCCTTTGATGAAGTGCGAGAAGAAGATGAATGAGTTGAAAGTGGGAGACGTGCTGCTGGTCTCCATCGACCACAGCTGCGCTATGAAAAACGTGCCGGAATGGGCCAGGACCCGGGGCCACAATGTGGAGATCGAGGAAGTGGACGACGGCGAGTGGGAAGTCATCATTGAAAAGACAAACTGATCTTTCATCAAATCCAGGAAGCAGGTGAATCGCTTGAACGAATTTTTTAAAAAATTGGGGAATCAGCCCATCTATAAAAGACTGATGAAAGAACCCCTTACATATGTCGGCGGAGCGGTGCTGCTGGCGCTGTTCAATATCGCCCACTTCGGCCTGTTTGAGAGCGGGTGGGGGGTCTCCAGCGCGTTAGCCAACTGGGGAGCCTGGATCTACCAGTCCTTTGGAGGAGATGTGAGCTCGTGGAGCTATTTTGCAAGCGAGAAGGCACAGCAGACCCTGGCAAATGGGTTTTGGATGGATGGCGGATCGATACGAAATGTGGGCATTATCTTAGGAGCTCTGGTCTGCACTTTATACGCATCCCAGTTTAAGATCAAGAAAATAAAGGCTGTCCGTCAGGTGGTGGCCGCCATACTGGGCGGTCTGCTCATGGGTTATGGCGCCAGAATGGCTCACGGCTGCAATATCGGCGCCCTGTTTACAGCCATCAGCTCTATGTCCCTGTCCGGATGGGTGTTTGCGATCTTTCTTATGGCAGGAGCGTTTATCGGCAGTAAACTTCTGGCTAAATACTTTATGTAGCCGGGAACTGAATGGAGGGGAAAACTTTGGAAAAGAAAACGGAACGTTATGACGTAGTTATTATCGGCGGGGGAGCCGCCGGCCTTACAGCGGGCATTTACTGCGGACGCGCCAGGTTGAAGACGCTTCTGATCGAGAAAGCCCTGGTAGGCGGACTTGCGACCTACACCAATGAAATTGAAAATTATCCCGGATTCCCGGAGGGGTCTTCCGGACTGGGCCTGATGGATCTTTTCCACAAACAGGCGAAGAAATTCGGCGTTGAGTTTAAACTCACCGATGTGAGAAGCGTGGATTTTTCCGGTGAGGAAAAGATCGTGGAAACCTTCCGTAACCGCTATGTGGCCAAGGCGGTCATCGTGGCCAGCGGCGGAAAGCCCCGTCTCACCGGCGCGAAGAATGAAGCGGATTTCCTGTATGACAAGGGCATTTCCTTCTGCGCCACCTGCGACGCGGCGGCCAATACCGACAAGACGGTCATGGTGATCGGCAGCGGCGACGCGGCCATCGAGGAGGGAATGTTCCTCACGAAGTTTGCCAGCAAGGTGATCGTATCCGTCATGCACGAGGACGGCAAGATGGACTGCAACGAGATCGCCAAGGCGGAGGCCCTGGCAAACCCGAAGATGGAGTTTGCGTGGAACACGGTGGTGGACAGCTTCGAAGGCGAGGGCCGGCTGGAGCGGGTAGTGCTGAAAAATGTAAAGACGGAAGAATTGACGCCGTACACGGTGGACAGCTGCTTCCTCTTCATCGGTTACCTGCCCAACACAGAGCTGTTCCGCGACATGCTGGATATGAACAGAGGCGGCTATCTGCTCACAAACGAGAAAATGGAGACGAATATCCCCGGTATTTTCGCCGTGGGAGACGTGAGGGATAAGTTTTTGAAGCAGGTCGCCACAGCTGTGGGCGACGGCGCGGTGGCAGGCTACGCCGCGGAGAAATACATAGCGGAGGGCGAGGTCTACAGTCGTCAGATCCTCAATGAAGGCGGTCCGTCCTTTGTGTACATCTATAATGCCATTGATCCGGCGGGAAGAGAGCTGCTTCCGCTGATCGAGCAGTTTGAAGAAAAGCACAAGGGAGAGATCCCTGTCTCCAGAGTTGACATTTACAAATCCACAGGGATCGCCGACAAGTTGAACGTGTCCGTTTTCCCATCCGCGGTGCTGATCAACAACAATCAGGTGGTTGCGGTTCTGGAGAAGGATATCAATGAGGCCGATCTGGAAAAATTGGCTGCAAAGCTGGGGTAGAGCGGGGAGATCGCCCGGCTCTCACCTGCAGCCGCCGGTCGCTGATAAGAATAAAAGAAGCATGGGGAAACGGATCCGTTTTACACATGCTTCTTTTTTATTGAACAAATTTATAGGTACGTTTTCGGGAGACGTTTGCACCTCTGGGTGGATGCCGAACCAGTCTGAACTGGATTTCGAAAATTACGGACGAATACGCGTAAAAAAATGATGATCGTTCGCCTATTAGGGGTCATTTGCTTTTTTTATGTGATTTCTGTGACATTTTGATGAAAAATACTTTACGCTGCATGTGCCTTAATTTATAATAAAAGTAACGCGCTTAGTACAGGGTCGACCGGGCTGCGCGTTTTCCTGTTTTTGAAATGTCCGCCGTCAGCCGGTGTAGAAGCAGCGGGCGGTGAGGTTTTGCCTGAACGGCCCCATCCTGTACGGATGCAGGTTTGCAATTATTTCTAATTACATATAAAAAGGACTGTATCAATGGAAATATTAAAGGAAAGAATCATAAAAGACGGAGTGGCGATCGGAACGGAAATACTCAAGGTAGATTCCTTTTTGAACCATCAGATCGACGTGGTCCTGCTCTCCCAGATCGGCGCGGAGTTTGCCCGGATATTCGAAAACTGCGGCGTGACGAAGATCCTTACCATCGAAGCGTCCGGAATTCCCATCGCATGTTTTGCGGCGGTCCACTTTGGCAACGTGCCTGTGGTCTTCGCAAAAAAAGCGGCGCCCAGCACCATGACGGAGGAGTTTTATGGGGCGGAGGTCAAGTCTTTCACAAAGGGAACGGTCTCGGTGGCGCGCATCTCAAAAAAGTATCTGAGCCCTGAGGATCGAGTCCTGATCGTGGACGATTTCCTGGCTCACGGGGAGGCCGCCTTCGGGCTGGCCAGCCTGGTGAAGCAGGCCGGCGCGCAGCTGGTCGGAGTGGGAGCCGTTATCGAAAAGCAATTTCAGGGAGGCGGAAAAAAGCTCACAGAGGCGGACGTCCGCGTGGAATCACTTGCGGTTATAAAGTCCATCAAGGACGGTAACATAGAGTTTGCGTGATCCTCAGGGAACCGGCGGCAGCGCCGGCCCGCCAGGGGGCCATGCAGGCTCGGAATAAAACAATTGCAGTTTTAAGAGGAGGAGTAAAACAAATGAAAAAAGTATTGGCTATCCTGCTCGCGCTGGTCATGGTCTTCAGCTTCGCAGCCTGCGGCGGCGACAGCAACGGAGGCGGAACAGACGACGGCGGCGACGCAGCGGCGGCGGAACTGAAGGTAGGCTTCATTTTCATCGGTGCGAAGAACGACGGCGGTTACACTCAGGCGCACTTCGAGGCCATGAACAAGATGGTGGAGAACTTCGGCGGCAAGGTCGAAGTCGCTTACGTGGAGAACGTGGCGGACACGGACAAGCAGGCTGCGCTGAACGCGGGAACCAACCTGATGGATCAGAACTGCGACGTGATCATCGGCTGCTCCTACGGCTTCAAGGACGCTTTGGCTGAAATGGCTGAGGCAAATCCGGACAAGTACTTCCTGCACTTCTCCGGAGAGCAGAAGAACGACAGCAATTTCACCAACTTCTTCGGTTCCATCGAACAGGCCAGATACCTGTCCGGAATGGTGGCCGGCAGGATGACCAAGACCAATCAGCTGGGCTATGTGGGCGCCTATCCTTACACGGAAGTAAACATGGGGATCAACGCTTTCACGCTGGGCGCACAGGCTGTGAACCCGGACGTTCAGGTCAAGGTAGTCTACATCAACTCCTGGGGCGATCCCGAGTTGGAGAAGGCAGCGGCAGAGCAGCTGCTGACTCAGGGCTGCGACGTGATCGCGCAGCACTGCGACTCCACCGCACCGCAGCTGGCGGCGCAGGAAGTGGGCGCGTATGCCATCGGCTACAACTATGACAATCCGGTTGCTGCGGACGCTTATCTGACAGCTCCCGTATGGCACCACGAAAAATATCTGATCCCCACCATCCAGGCGATCATGGACGGAACCTGGGACAATTCCGTTTACTATGGAACCATGGAGGACGGTTATGTGGATCTGGGCAACCTGTCCGATCTGATCCCGGCCGAGGTGAAGGATGAAGTCAATGCGGCGAAGGAAAAGATCGCTTCCGGCGAGCTGGTACCCTTCACTGGTCCGATCACGTTCAGCGACGGTACCGTATGGCTGAACGAAGGCGAGACTGCGGTCTACGACAGCGTTGCAAGCTGGCCCGCTTCTCTGCCGCTGGTCAAGGGCGCTGCCGGATCTGATCTGTAAGCGTTCGGAGCCAAAAAACTGATCCGCCGGACCGCTTCCGCACATGCTGCGGCGGACCGGGGACGGAACTGAGACAGCAGACCGGCGGCTTCAGACAGAGTTGAAGCGTCTGAAGCCGCCGGTGATCTATTAAGAGACAGACAGGTGAATTTTTTCGAAGTGTTTTCGGAGCTATAACCACTGGCAGTACAGTGGTTATTCCGTGTTTTTGGAGGACCACAGTGCAGCAGAAAATTGCAATTGAAATGAAGGGAATAACCAAGACCTTCGGTGCGCTCAAGGCCAACGACAACGTCAATCTCACAGTGGAAAAGGGCGAAGTTCACGCGCTGCTGGGCGAGAACGGCGCTGGGAAGTCCACGCTCATGAATATGCTGTCGGGCATCTACACGCCGGACAGCGGAACCATCGCCATCAGCGGAGAACCGGTGGCGTTCACGTCGCCGAAGGACTCGATCCGCAAGGGTATCGGCATGATCCATCAGCATTTCAAACTGGTGGATGTGATGACGGCGAAAGAAAATATCATTATCGGCCAGCCGGCCGAATTTTTCCTGCAGGGGAAAGCGCTGTCCCAAAAGGTGAAGGCGCTCTCCGACCAGTACGGGCTGGATATTGACCCGGATAAAAAGGTTTACGATATGTCTGTGGGCGAGAAGCAGACATTGGAGATCATAAAAGTATTGTTCCGGGGCGCGGAGATCCTGATTCTGGACGAGCCCACGGCTGTGCTGACTCCCCAGGAGATCAGGAAGCTCTTCCGGGTCATCCGCAATATGAAGGAGCAGGGCTGCGCGGTGGTGATCATCACCCACAAGCTCAACGAGGTTATGGAAATTTCCGACCGGGTCACGGTGCTGCGAAAAGGGCAGTCCGTGGAGACGGTCGTTACGAAAGACGTAGGCGTTTCGTCTCTCATCGAGATGATGGTAGGAAAAAAGGTGGAGCTGTCCATCCAGAAGAAGACCTTTGAGGAGAGAAAGCCTCTGCTGGAGCTGGACGAGGTCACGGTAAAAAACAGCGAAGGCAAGGACGCGCTGTCCAACGTGAGCTTTACGCTGCGGGGACATGAGATCCTCGGCGTGGCGGGAGTGGCCAACAGCGGGCAGAAGGAGCTGTGCGAGTGCATCGCCGGGCTGGCCCGGGCGGACAAGGGCAGGATCTACTTCGAAGGCGGCAACATCGTGGACAAGACGCCAAGGGATATCATCAAACTGGGCATCCGCATGGGTTTCATCCCGGAGGACCGTCTGGGAATGGGACTGGTGGGGTCCATGGACATCGTCCACAATATGATCCTCAAGGATTATCAGAACCAGCCGGGGATCGCGCTGCGGCGGGGGCCCTGTGTGGCGCAGGCCAGAAAGATCGTGAAGGAGCTGGACATTCAGACTCCCAGTATCTATACGCCGGTCAAACGGCTGTCCGGCGGAAACATCCAGAAGGTCCTTCTGGGCCGGGAGATCGATTCGGCGCCCAAAGTGCTCATCACCGCCTATGCGGTGCGTGGTCTGGACATCGGCGCGTCCTACAAGATCTACGATCTGCTCAACGAGCAGAAGGCCAAAGGCGTGGGGGTCCTCTTCGTGGGAGAGGATCTGGACGTGCTCATGGATCTCTGCGATCGGATCCTGGTACTCTGCCACGGCGAGGTGACCGGTATCGTGGACCCGTCCAAAGTGACGAAGGAGGATATCGGCCTTCTCATGACCGGCCAGAGACAGGAGAGCGGCGATGGGGATAAATTTCCGGGAGAGGGAGGTGAAGCCTGATGAATTTGATACGAATTTCCAAGCGGGACGACCTTCCGAAAAAGAAGGAGATCGTGATCCGGATCCTGGCCATACTGCTTTCCATTCTGTTTTCCGGCGTCATCATCATGATGTTTGGACTCAATCCGGCTGAGATCTTCCGCTCCATAATCGAGGGCGCGGTGGGCACGCCCACGAGGATCAGACAGACGATCCTGACGGCCGTGCCGCTGACGATCACTTCGCTGGGCATAATCGTGGCGTTTAAGATGAAGTTCTGGAACATCGGAGCGGAGGGACAGATCACCATGGGCGCGCTGGGCGCTACAGTGATCGCGCTGTTTCTCCCAGAGTCGGTGCCGGCGCCGCTGAAGCTGCTGCTGATGCTGCTGGCTTCCATGCTGTTCGGCGGTGTCTGGGCCTTTATTCCGGCCATATTCAAAGCGAAGATGGGGACCAATGAGACCATATTTACCCTGATGCTGAACTATATTGCCATCAAATTCGTGACGTATCTGCAGTACGGTCCCTGGAAAGATCCCAATTCCGGCGGATTTCCGAGGATCGCCTATTACCCGGATAACGCTCTGCTTCCGTCGCTGTTCGGCGTGCATATCGGATGGATCATCGCCGTCGTCTGCGTGGCGTTTGTCTACCTGTTTATCAACTATACGAAAAAAGGGTACGAGATCACCGTGGTGGGCGAGTCCCTGGAGACCGCCCGGTACGCGGGCATGAATATCAGCCAGATCATCGTGACGGCCATGTTCATTTCCGGCGGCATGTGCGGCGTGGTGGGCATGATCCAGGCCGCCGGCATCGAGAAGACGCTGGTGGCGCCCATCGCCAACAACTACGGCTTTACGGCCATCATTACCGCATGGCTCTCCAGGCTGAACGCGGTGGCCTGTCTCTTCGTCTGCATCGCCTTCGCCATGCTGACTCAGGGCGGCGCTTATATCCAGATCGCGCTGGGCGTGCCAAGCGCCGTGGCTTCCGTGGTTCAGGGGACCGTGTTGTTTTTCGTTCTGGGAAGTGAATTTTTCCTGCAGTACCGGGTCAGCCTGGCCCGCAGAGCGGCGCAGGCGAAAAAGGAGGTGGCATAACAAGTGGAATCCTTTCTGGCAGCTTGTATCGTAGCGGGAACGCCGCTGTTGTTTGCCACCGTCGGAGAGATCATTACGGAGCGCGCCGGCTGTATGAATCTGGGCGTGGAGGGCATGATGCTCATGGGAGCCGTCATGGGTTTCGTGGGAGCCCTCAGCACGGCGAATCCGTGGATCGCCGTACTGTGCGCCGTGCTGGCGGGCACGGCGGGAGCGCTGATCTATGCGGTGCTCACCGTGAGCCTGCGGGCCAATCAGGTGGTCACCGGACTGACGTTGACCATATTCGGAACCGGATTCGCCAGCTTCGTCGGTCAGCCCATGCTGGGCAATATGGCGCCGCAGGAGGTCATCGCCTTCTTTGCCAAGACGCCCATTCCGGGGCTGTCCTCGATACCGGTGATCGGACCCATCTTTTTTAAACAGGACGTGTTCGTGTACTTTGGATATCTGGTTTTTATCCTGGCGGCGGTCTACATTTATAAGACGCGCATGGGGCTGAACCTGCGGGCCGTGGGTGAGAACACGGCGGCGGCGGACGCTTCCGGCATCAATATCAACCTGTACAAGTATGTGCATATTTTGGTGGGAGGAGCGCTGTGCGGTCTGGGAGGGGCGTATCTCTCACTGGTCCGTGTGCCGATCTGGCAGTCCGACGTTGTTTCGGGCAGAGGCTGGATCGCCGTGGCGCTGGTCATTTTCGCCTCCTGGAATCCGGTGAAGGCCTTTTTCGGAGCGGTGCTGTTCGGCGGCCTGTCTATTCTGGGCCTGCGGCTGCAGGCCATGGGCTTCAACGTTTCCCAGTATCTGGTGGACATGATCCCTTACGTGGCGACCATCCTCATCGTTATCATAAGCACCCGCAAAAAAAGCAAGGAGAGTCAGCCCCCCGGGGACCTGGGCAATTCTTACTTCAGGGAAGACCGATAGGAAATATGGGAGAAGCCGATGGAGAAAGGTTCAGAAACGATCCACTCAATTGAGAGAGCGCTTGATATACTGATTCTGCTTTCCAAAGAAGAATGCGAGATGGGCGTGCTGGAGATCGCCAAGGCAACGGGGGTGTATCAAAGTACGATCCACAGAACCATGGCCACTCTCATAAAAAAGGGTTTTGTGTATCAGAATCCGGCCAACAGTAAATACGGACTCAGCATCAAGCTTTATCACATTGGCATGGTGGCCAAGCATGCATTTTCCTGGCTGGATGTGGCGAAGCCTTTTATGGTCCGGCTGGCGAAGGAGTGTAACGAGACCGTCAATCTCTCCATTATGGATCACAGTGAAAAGGAAAAGCTGAACTGTATTCTATTGTATCAGGAAAGCGTCGCGAAGCGGGTCCTGGGCTCCAGTCAGATTCTGGGCGAGTCCACGCCCTGCTACTGTTCGGGAGTGGGCAAGGTGCTGCTGGCGTTTTCGGAAGAAGACCTGACCTGCAGGATCCGGGCTCAAGAATTTGCAGCGTACACAAAGAATACCCTGAAGGACGCGGACGAGCTGATGGAAAATCTGGCGCGGATCAGGGAACAGGGATATGCCCTGGATGAAGAAGAACGGGAACTGGGACTTTTCTGTGTAGCCTGTCCCATACCTGATCGGAGGGGCGGCGCTGTTGCGGCGCTGAGCATAAGCGGTCTGAAAAGCCGGATCCTGTCCACAGGCGTTGAAAATCTGATCGAAAGCTTGAAAAAAACCGCGGATGAGATAGCCGCTTCCCTGCTGGGAGCGTAACGCGGAGGTAAACAGTATAGAAAGTATAGAAGACGGACCGGCGGTCAGCCGGTCCGTTTTTCATTATGCAGGAAATATCGCCCTTCTCTGGTGCTATTGACGGAATACCTAAAAAGCCTGCATTGTGAAGGCGAGTCCCCAGGGCGGATAGGGCTCCGAAGGAGACTTTTTTATTGCGTGAGAGATCAGCAAGACCGCCGGCCGATCCAGGAAACACTCGATAAACAAATTGACTGAAAATTAAATAAATTTACTTTACTTACTTGAAAAAGATGATTGCCTGTGCTATGATTGATTTGCGGAATGTAATTCCGGTGTACGGAATAGTTTGGATTTAAATTTTGGAATTAGATTCCGTACAGCGGGATGTTTTGTGGATCGAGGTGCTGGAGTCGGTCAACGCCGGAGAGCTGCTGTCCCAGGCCCTGGACGAGGGAGCAGCTTACATACCGGGAGTCTCCTTCTTTGCGGGAGGCGAGGGCAGGAACGCCGCCGGACTGAATTTCACGGCGGTGGCCCCTCAGGAGATCACAGAGGGGATCAGGCGGCCGGCGAATGTGCTGTGCCGGGCGGCAGCCAGTAGGAAGCCAGTAGGAAGCCCGCCATTGATCATCAATAGTCTATAAGCGATAGCCGGGACGTGCCGCCGCGGCGGCCGCGGTGCAGAGAGGAGGCCGGAAAATGAGAAAAAGGATAAGAGAATCAGTGGATCGAAATTATGAAAAGGTGGCGGCGGTCTGCAGGGATATTTACGAGAATCCCGAGATCGCACTGCAGGAGGTGCATGCGTCGGCGATCCTGAAAGATCTCCTTGGCCGGGAGGGATTTGAGGTGGAAGAGAACTGCGCCGGCCTGCCCACCGCGTTCAAAGCGGCGAAGAAGAACGGCCCGGGGCCGAGAGTAGCCATCATGGCCGAGTACGACGCCCTTCCGGAGATCGGTCACGCCTGCGGTCACCATCTTATAGCGGGTATGAGCCTGCTGGCGGGCATGGGTCTGGCAGAGTGTCTGGAAGAGTATCAGGGCGAGGTAGCCATATTCGGAACGCCGGCGGAGGAGACCGGGGACGGCAAGGCGCAGATGACGAAAGCGGGCTGTTTTGACGGCTATGACATCGGCATCATGCTTCATCCTTTTTATGGAAATTGCGTGGCGCCCCGGATATCGGCCATAGGGGTCTACGATTTTACGTTCATCGGCAAGGAAAGCCATGCGGGAGCAGCTCCCTTTGAAGGGATCAACGCCCTAGACGCTGTAGTGACCATGTACGACAGCGTCAGCATGATGCGGCAGCAGTTAAAGGACGGGACGCGGATCGGAGCCATCGTTCTGGCCGGCGGCACGGTATCCAATTCCATACCGGATAAATGTTCCATCCGCTATGAGGTGCGTTCTTTGGACATGGATTATTATCATCAGGTAGTGGAGCAGGTAAGACGCTGTGCTCAGGCTGCGGCCCTTGCCACAGGATGCGAAATGGAATGGATACAGTCGGCGCCTACCTGCGCCTCTCTGGTGCCAAGTCCTGTCCTGGTCAGGGAATTTGAGACTCTCATGAGGGAGTTTAACATGGATAGGGAGCAGGAAAGCGTGGACATGGGCTCCACGGATCTGGGAGAAGTAAACCAGATCATTCCCACCATCCATCCGTTGGTCAAAATGGTGGAGAATGGGGAGAAAGCTCACACGGTGGAGTTTTTGAAAGCCGCCAACGCCCCTTACGCCTGGAAAAAGATGAAAGAATACGGCGAGCTGCTGGCCTGCCTGGGTCTGCGGATCTTTGAAGATCCCCAGGTCCTGAGGGAGCTGCGGGAAGAGAGGGAACAAAAGAGACGGCGCAATGTACAAGAGAATAAAGGGTGAAGGAGGCCCGTGATGAGAGAAAACAAAGTGGGAGTAAACGTATATGTGGCCCTTCTGTTTCTGGGAATCGTATTTTCCGTGGCCTATAGCGTGCCCTACATCAAGGCGGTTTTCTACGATGGGATGCTGGAGCTGACCGGCGTGAGCAACGCCAAACTGGGCGTTCTCATGACCATCTATGGGCTGGGCGAGGTATTGACGCCGGGGATCGGAGGCATATTGGCCCGAAAATTCAATTACATAGGGATCATCGGTTTCTCCAGCGTGGGGACTATCATCGCCTGCCTGCTCATGGCCCTGTTTCCCTCCTATACGATGACGCTCTTTGTGTGGATGATCCTGGTCTTTTCCACCCTGTTCATGGTGTGGGGCACCTGGTTCAAAACGCTGAGACTGCTGGCGGACGACAAGGTACAGGGAACCATGAACGGCGTGTTCTACGGGATGTGCGGCATCGGCTATCTTCTGGTCAATTCTGTGAGCCTGTACGCCTACGGTAAATTTGCCGCGACGGACCCGGCGGCGGGGATGAAAGCAGTGTTCGTGAGCTTTGCCGCAGTCATGGCGGTGTGTACCCTGCTGGCGGTGGTGGTACTGAAGAAAGTGGGGATCGTGAACTCTCAGGCGCTGGAGGAGGATGACGGCGACAAGGTCTCGCTGATCGAGGATATGAAAGGGGTGGCGAAGTACAGGAGCGTCTGGTATTTTGGATTGACGTTATTCTGTATGTATTCCACCAACATCGCCATTCAGTATTTCACGCCGTATTTCACCGATGTGCTGGGGATGACCGTGGTCTTCAGCGGGGCCATAGCCATCGTCAGACAGTACGGGATGAAGATCGTGGGATCCCCTCTGGGAGGGATCTTTGCAGATAAGATCGGCTCTATTTCAAAACTGATCATCGCGGCATTCTTTGTCTGCGCGTTGATGATCGGGATCGTCATCGTGCTGCCCCCGGAACTGAAGACGCTGACTGTGATCATGGTGATCATCATGGTGGCGTCTCTGGCAAATAATCTGGCCGGCGGCGTGCAGTACGCGATCCCTGTGGAGGCGGGCCTGCCCATGCGGTACCACGCTTCAGCCATCGGATTTGGCAGCGCCATCGGTTTTTCCCCGGATCTGTTTCAGCACGTACTGTTCGGATACTGGCTGGACAAATACGGAAACCAGGGATATACCTATATCTTCGTGTACGGTGTGGTCACAGCCGTCATCGGCATTGTGATACTGATGAAGTTTCTGAGGGAAAAGGCGGCGGGCCGTCAGTCCGTCGGACAGGAGGCGGCATAGGGCCGACAGCCGGATAAATAACGGATATCAATCCCCTGTTTGTGTATGAGGTGGGGAAAGGGGTGGTCGCCGCCGGCGGACTGGTGATCGCGAAAGATTAGACGATCCGGCGATGTGTCAAGAGGAGGTGCGGCATGAGCGGATATACGAGAGACAATAAAAGGGGCGGCGTGCTGGCCGCCATAGAGCGGGCCGGAAATCGGGTCCCCCACACTCTGACGTTATTTCTATGGCTGCTGGCCATTATATTCGTACTCACCTTCCTGATGTCCGTCTTCAATGTGACGGCGGTGGATCCGGCCACGGGAGAGACGGTGGGGGTGGTCAATCTGGTCAGCACAGACGGACTGCTGTTTCTTCTCACAAAATTCGTAGCAAACTTTGGCGCGTTTCCCATACTTGGAGTCACCCTGGTAGTGGGCATGGGTATGGGACTGTGCGATGTCTCCGGCTTCTTTTCTTCTGCGGTACGGTTTTGTCTGAGCAACGTGAGATCGGAGTTTATCGCATTTCTCGTTGCTTTCTTCGGCGTGTTCATGTGCAGCTTCGACGGGGCGGTCTCCATGATCATCGTTCCCACCCTGGCTGCCACGATCTATTATTCCATGGGAAAAAACCCATTGATCGGCATTTTTTCTGGGTTTTCCGCGGCGTCCACAGGGGCGGCCATGGAATTTATACCGGGCTTCTGGCAGGTGGTCCTCACGCCGCTCACCAACAGCTATGCCCAGATCGCGGATCCCGGCTTCTCCATGCCTTTGATGAGCGAATATTTTCCGGTTTTGACCGGCTCGATCTTGGCGGTCCTGGTGAATGCCTTTGTGACGATCAAAATCGTCGAGCCTCATTTCAAGGAGTTTCAGGCTGTGGAAGGGGAAGGCGGGCAGAGCGACCAGCTGACACCGCGGGAGAAAAGCGCGGTGAAAGCGGCGGGGCTTGGTATCCTCCTGTTTCTCCTCTGCGTGTTTGCGCTGTGCCTGCCGTCCAACAGTTTCCTGCGGGGGCCGGAGGGCTCCCTGGTCATCAACGCTCCCCTCATGTCGGCTCTGGAAAACCTGTTGTTCCTGCTGTTCTTTATCCCCGGCTATATTTACGCCCGCAAGATGGGTATGGCGGGAACCATCAGGGAGCTGGCGGAGCTGCTGGCCCGGGGCCTTGAAAGCCTGCTGTCCTTTCTCGTTCTGGCAGTGGTCATCAGCCAGTTTATTTCCATATTTGATTACTCCAATCTGGGAAAGATCATCGCCATAAAAGGAGGAATGGCCCTGACCAGTCTGTCTGTACCGCCCCTGGCTGCCATTTTGATCCTGTTCTTCATGTACGCGGGAGTCAATCTTCTCATCATGAGCGGCAGCACGAAATATCTGATTTTTGGTTCCATCGTGATACCGCTGATGATGCAGATGAACATCCATCCCGCCTTTACACAGATGGTACTGCGGCTTTCCGACGGGAGCTCCAACGCGTTGAGTCCCATGAATCCCTTTTTCCCAACCATGCTGGCGCTGTGCGTCAGGTACGACAAGCGCTGCGGCATCGGCACCGCCCTGTCTGCCCTGCTGCCCTACGGCGCGGCGAATCTGGTGGTCTTTGTGGCGGTGATCGTGGTCTGGTATGTGTTTCACCTGCCCCTGGGCTTTTCCGGAGCGACGGTGTGGCTGCATTAGAGTTTGACCGCCGGGTGAAAGCTGCGGCGATGATTGAAAAAGGGGATGGGCGGCATATACCGCCCATCCCCTTTTGAACGTGATCCTCCATCGGGGCGGCGTCCCGGGACAGGAACGGAGATCACAATGAAAGCGGAGAGAAATCAAGGTCTTGCATTTTCCCAATTTTCCTATATGATATATATAGGTATGTATTGGAAAGTGGCCGCGGTGGGTGACGGTCATTTTCTTGGCAGGTCTCCGCGGGCACGGGGGATAAGACGCATGTCCTGTGAGTCCGTCGGAAACAGCCAAATATACGATTCAAAATGATATTTATTCTAAGCTGTGTGGGGAAAGGCTGGAAGTATATGGTATGGGTCAAGAGGGTGCTGCTGTGCTGGGTGGTATTTCTTCTTCCGCTGGTCATCCTTGCGGGCGCCGTGAATCTGATCGTGCGAATGCCTGATTTTTATCAATTTGAGTTCAATCGCACGGAGACTCCCAAAACGATCAATCTCAATGTGAAAAATGACGACTTCGCCGATTTCTTTTCAGACTTTATGTGGGGCAAGAAAAAAGAGTTTGAACTTCTTGTGGCCAACGACGCGACAGATCAGGAGGAGAGCGTTTTTCCACCGGAGGAGCAGGCTGCAATGGAGCGGTTCCGCACGATCCTCAATCTGGTCAGTATGGCGGGAGCCGTGGCGCTTCTGCCGGCAGCGGCCGCATATTACCTGTGGATCCGGGACGGCGGAAAGGAACAGCTGCGGAGGGCGTTTCTGGCGTCTGTGGCACTGCTTGTCGTCTACGCCGGATTCTGCGTTTTTGGTCTGCTTTCGCCGGGACCGTCGGAGTTTTTGAAGGACGTCTTTATGGGAGGCTCGTTTTCAGAAGACGGCCTGCTGTATTATGTATTCACGAAAAAATTTGTGCTTCACGGAGCGGCAGCCGCCGGAGCGGTGACTGCGATCATCTATCTGGTGGTTGGAATGGCTACGTGGAGCGTGACCAGACCGTATCGGATGTTTGGAAGAGACAGGCGGACCAGGCATTAGTGGGTAAAACGTCTGCAAGTTGAAACAGGGAAACGGAGGAAAAGACATGAGCGTACACATTTATCTGGCGGATGGTTTTGAAGAGATCGAGGCGCTGACGGCAGTGGATGTCCTGCGGAGAGCGGGGCTGGATGCAAAGACCGTTTCAGTGATGGATGAAAAGATCGTGGAGGGCGCTCACGGCGTCCGCGTGGAAGCGGATCTGATGTTTTCCGAGAGCAGCGCGGCAGGCTGCCAGATGATCGTATTGCCCGGCGGTATGCCCGGGGCGGCCAACCTGCAGAATCACAAGGAGCTGGAGCGGCGGATCCTGAGCTTCGCGGAGAAAGGGAAATGGCTGGCTGCCATCTGTGCGGCGCCTATGGTCTACGGGGAACTGGGCCTGCTGAAAAACAGGGAAGCGATCTGCTATCCCGGTATGGAGACGCATCTGAAGGGCGCGAAGATCTCCGCTGAAAACGTGGCGAAGGATGGAAACTTCGTGACGGGAAAAGGCCCCGGGCTTGCAGCTGAATTTGCGCTGAAGCTGGTGGAGGTCCTCTGCGGAAAGGAAAAAGCGGATGCGGTGGCGGCGGATATGCTGCTGAAATAAAAGCCGGGATCGACGCCGGAGAAGGCGCAGACCGGAACTGTCCGGATATAAATCGAAGAGCAGAGCCGGGATTCTGTCCCGGCTCTCTTTTGATAACGCACGGAAATTGAGAAAGAAGGCTTGATATCAGATGGAACGGTGGAAGATCAATTTATATACCCTGTGGGTGACACAGATTTTTTCGCTGATGAGTTTTGGGTTGGGAGTACCCTTTATCCCCTATTATTTTCAGGAAATGGGCCTGACGGACCCCACGCAGCTGAATCTGGCGGTGGGGCTGGCTTCCACTCTGCCGGCGGCGTCCATGGCCATAGCCGCCCCGGTGTGGGGGATCCTGTCCGACCGTTTCGGACGGAAAATGATGATCATGCGGGCCATGTTCTGCGCGGCGGTGCTTCTGGCTCTGATGGGCGCGGTCAAGAGCGTGCTGATGTTTCTCGTTCTGCGGCTGGTACAGGGGATCTTCACGGGGACGATCACCGCTTCCATGGCTTTTGTTTCCGCTAATACGCCGGAAAACAGAATGTCCTACGCCCTGGGTTTTATGACCTCGTCGAATTTTCTGGGCTATGCCATCGGACCGTTCATCGGCGGACTGCTGGCGGAAAACCTGGGATACAGTTTCTGTTTCTTCACGGGGGGCGCGCTGATGGTGGCCGGACTTTTGATGGTGCTGTTTCTCGTCATCGAGGACAAGGAATCTTACGGTCCTGCGCTGATGGCCAGGCTGAAGGCTGAGGATCAGGAGAAAAACGGCGCGGAGAAAGCGAAGCTGCTGACTCCCATGATCCTGTCGGTCATCGCGGCGCTGTTTATCGCCAGAGTGGCCAGAACGATCTTCACTCCCTTTGTCCCGCTGTTTGTGCAGGACACGCTGGGCGGCCTGAGCGGAGCGTCCACTTACACGGGTATCATCAACGGAACTACGGGCGGAGCCACCGCTGTGGCGGCGCTGACCATCACCAGACTGGGCGACAAGTACAGCAAATTTCATCTGGCCTTCCTGCTGTCGTTCATCGCGCTGCCGGTGGCCGCGCTGCTGATCCCCTTCCA
>Ga0129308_1000935_pt1 | contig 35819 bp, 34 predicted proteins | sample L827metagenome_FD_94440 | JGI IMG/M metagenome (GOLD analysis project Ga0129308, IMG submission 94440) | Ring-tailed lemur group fecal microbial communities from Wisconsin, USA - L827 metagenome | ecosystem: Host-associated > Mammals > Digestive system > Large intestine > Fecal | place: USA...
TGCTTGACTCATCAGTCAGTCCTCCTTCAATAAAGATAGTTACTTTCCTTAAAAATCCCAATTATCTCACTGAATAGCACCTACTGAAGATGCCCTTTATTTCCCTCTTCATTTACTTTATCTTAAGCTAAATCCATTTTGACTTTAAAAAAATTAAAAATTTTTTTGAAAATTATTTAGACATAAAAAAACATATATAGTCCAGCTTCAGTTAAACTGATTTTTTCTGGTTATCTTTGCAATTTACGCATCATTTTTTATATCCTCTATAATTTCTACAATCCAGCATGATTTCAATTGTCGTCATTAACCAGCTAAATTCCCAATTGTTTATTTGATTTAGTTAATTATATCTTTTTAAGCCTCACTACTTTTAAATGGTGAAAACTAAATAACCTTATTATTCATAATCATTTTTTGTTAATGTAAAAGGTGTTTTACAAAATGTAAGACAAAATTCTACTTTCACTCCTTAAAGCAGAATTCAGTTTTACACTTTAAACATAATAGAAAATGATGAATTTATCTTTTAATATTGTGACAAAAAATGTTAAAATCATTTTAAAGGTGTTTTTATGAAAAACCTCTTAATTACCTTTTCAAATACATCTAAAATCTATATTACGCTATCGGTGCCTGCCCCTTTTATACATGCAGAGATGAACTTGATTATTAAAGATATACTATTGATGATATCACAAGCAGTCACCATTACTCATATGATTAATGATTATAAAAGGCATAATCGCAATACTTTAATCAAACACCGTATATCAGATTATTGCAATCAGGCAGTATGAAGTAATTAAAAATTCGTATCTGCAGATTTCTCTTACCTGCTGCCAATTAAATAAATGCACATGAACAATAAAAAGGAAAGATACTTATGATAAAATCTAAACAAGAGTTAATATCCCTATTGCCACACATATATACGAACTTTAAGATTCCTGTTTTCATGTTGTCTGAAAATCTGACGATCCTGCACTGGCCAGTAAATTTTTTACAAATTGAAAGTCGTTATTTTCAGTCAATTATTACTCCTGCATTAATTCATCAATATAAAATCTACACGCTTTTCTTTAACAAAGAAACCTATTTCTTTTTCTCTTATCCTGTGGAAAATGTATCTTACATCTGTTTGGGACCGATTTTTAATCGGAAAATTACAACTAAAGACCATCCTTCTGATTATGCTTTTTTACAGCATCTGACTTCAGCCTATACCATTCAGGATTTCCTGGATCTTCCTCATGCTTCTTCAGATACTTTTGGACAGATTACTTTTATTTATCAAATGATTACCGGGCAGCCACTCAGATCAGAAGAGCTTAAATTCAGCTATCAGGATACGATCCCCCAACCGCTCAGACAAGAACAAACACTGGATAAAGAATTATTTGATATTCGAGAAAATGCAAATCATATCTTCAGCTATGCTTATGAACAGAAAATTATTGCTTGCATCAAAAACGAAGACAGCACTCAGGCACGTTTACTCATGGCGGAACTGATGCAAATTAAGGATGGCAGAAGACTGTCTGATAATCAGATACAATCCATGAAATATAAAATAGTCAGCGCCGTTGCAATTTTTACCAGAGCTGTTATCGAAGTAGGTGTCCCCGTTGCGAAAGCTTACACCTTAAGTGATGTTTATATTATAAAAATTGATCAAATTTATCAGGAAAACGAACTTTATAAAATCATTCCGGAAATTATTATTGATTTTACAGCTTTGGTCAAGCGCTACAAACACTTGCAAAATCCCTACTGGATCAAAAAATGCAAGGATTATATTTCTCATAATCTGCATCAGCGTATTACTTTGAACGAACTCGCTGATCATGTAACAATGAACCCGCGTTATCTTTCAACACAGTTTAAAAAGGTAACTGGTCAATCTCTAAAACAGTATATTAATCAAAAAAAGATTGAAGAGGCCCAGTTCCTTATTAAAACATCAGATTATTCTTTGGCCGAGATATCAGAAATTTTACAATATGCTAACCAAAGTCATTTTAATAAGGTCTTTAAAGAAATCACCGGGTTAACACCTATTCAATACAAAAACCGCTGAGACTTACTGTCCAGCGGTTTGTTTTTGATAGTGCAGATAAGCACCTATCAAATTGGCATCATTACAATGCCGGCATTTCATGATCTTTGCTCGCGGAAATTTTACGGGGAAGGTTTGATAGAAAAGTTCCTGAGCCTGGATAATTGCATCTATAAAAATCGGGTTTTCGCTAACCCCGCCGCCAATACAAATACGTTCGGGGTCTAACAAGCATTGAATATTATGCAGCTCTCTGACAATGTCCTGACAATACCTGTTAAAAATAGCGCAGGCCGTTGGATCTCCCTGACTAATCCAGGCAAATACTTCTTTGCCATCCTTACTGATACTCCCTTTTGCTTCGCTAATCTCACTGACAAGATTTGTTATACTGCCAATCGTGCCAAACAAAGCTTTATTGCCACAGGTTTTTGGGTCTTTAGAAAAAATAACGCTGGCCTCTCCGCCAATCAGGTGACTGCCTTTATAAATATCGCCATTAATGATAATTCCGCCGCCAACACCAGTGCCAAAAGTTAAAACAACACCATTTTGAACGCCCTGCATATTGCCTGCCGCCAGCTCTGCAATTGCTGCACATCGGGCATCATTTTCAATCTCTATTGGCAAATGAAGTCTTTCTTCCCATTGGCTTACCTGACATTGATTGTTATAGGCAAGACTGCCGCCAGCATAAATATATTTGCGTTTTACATCCAATACGCCGGGCAGAGAAAAGGCAATGCCTTCAATATCTGTCATCATGGCAAGTATCTTTTCAATTGTCCGTAAGAATGCTTCCTGACTATGAGGCGGTGTCGGTACTTTGCCTTGATTTGACATCTCGCCATTTGTCATTTGACAATACTTAATATATGTTCCGCCAACATCAAAAACTGCAATACTCATAATGTTTCACCATTACTTTCAATGACTTTCTGATACCAGTAAAAAGATTTCTTTTTGCTTCTTTTTAATGAGCCATGGCCTTCATCATCCTTATCCACATAAATAAAACCATATCGTTTTTTCATTTCTCCAGTCCCTGCAGATACTAAGTCAATACAACCCCAAGGGGTGTAGCCGATAACATCCACGCCATCTTCCAACACTGCCTTTTTTAATTCAATGATATGTTCCTTGAGATAAGCAATGCGATAATCATCTGCCACATAGCCCTGTTCATCTGCGCGGTCATCATAACCTAAGCCGTTTTCCACAATAAAGAGGGGCATCTCATAACGTTCATAAAAACGGTTCAATATATATCTGAGCCCTTTAGGGTCTGTCTGCCAGCCCCATTCATTAGCCGAAAGATAAGGATTTTTTACACCGGAAGATATATTGCCGCCGGTTTTGAGGGCGTTAGGATCTGTCGAAGAAGCTGAAGATGAATAGTATGAGAAACCGATGTAGTCCACACAACCGGCTTTCAATATTTCTAAATCCTCTGGCTTAATATCAAGATGATAGCCTTTCCTTTCGACCAGCTTTTGAATATAGCGAGGATAGTAACCTCTGACCTGAACATCTGTAAAAGCAAAGACACCATAGCGCATACTTTGTTCAGCCAGCTCAACATCCTCCGGACGTGGTGTTAAGGGATACTTTACTAAAGTTAAGACCATGCACCCAATTTTATTTTCCGGATCAATCTGATGCCCCAAAGCCACGGCTTTAGCACTTGCCACAAACTGATGATGCGCCGCCTGATAGCTTCGCTGTTCGAAGTCTTTCTTGCTTCTATCTAAAACCCCGGCAATTTCAGACATAAAGATCACAGAATTAATCTCATTAAATGTCATCCAATATTTAACCTTGCCTTTGTAGCGATTAAAAATGACCCGGCAAAAATTTAAATAAAAATCAATCAGCTGACGATTAGCCCAGCCCCCATAATGCCGGACTAGATGCAAGGGCATTTCGTAGTGAGAAATGGTCACCACAGGAGCCATGCCGCGCTGGATCATTTCATCAAACAGAGCATCATAATATTTTAACCCTTCTTCATTGGGTTCATCCTCATCGCCTAAAGGAAATATTCTTGTCCAGGCAATAGATGTTCTAAAACATTTGAAGCCCATTTCCTCACACAATGCCAGGTCCTCTTTATAATGATGATAAAAGTCAATGCCTTCATGATTAGGATAATAGACATCTTTCTCAACACCATGAGTAAATCTGCGTGAGACCCCCTTTTTACCGGCCGTCGCAATATCCATTAAAGACAGACCCTTACCGCCTTCAAGGTAGGCGCCTTCTGCCTGATTGGCAGAGATGGCACCACCCCAAAGAAAATTTTTACTTAACTGACTCAAACGCTTCACCTGCTTTCGCTGCCTGTTCTTCTGCATAAGCCTTATGATCGGCAATTCTGAAGAATGGATAATACATCAGCGTATTGACTGCTAATAAAATCAGAACCATGATCAGCAAAGATACACCGCCTGCCAGGAATGCCTTAATAAAGAACGGTGTTGTCCAAGGCAATAGAGACATCGCTGGATTATAGGTAAACGTAAAGATTTTTGTCGCAAATAGCCCAATCAGTCCCATGACTACATTACAGAAAACCATAGGAATAAAGAATATTGGATTTAACATCACGGGCATACCAAAAATTAATGGTTCATTAATATTGAATAAATTAGGTACCAATGCCAGTTTTAACATCTTTTTATATCTTTCACTCTTAGCCGTAAACATGGACAAACATAAACCAATGGTATTGCCATTGCCGCCAAACGACGCAAACATGGAAACCAGTGTAATGGTTAAATATGTTAAAGGCTTGCCAGCCTGAAAGTCAGAAATATTTGTCATAATTAAAGTCATTTGCAATGGTACAAAGGCACTGTAGATAGTATTTGGATGAATGCCAAAGAACCATAACAGGTTAGCGGCAAAATAGATAAAGAAAATCGTTGGTAAAGATAAACCAATTTTAATAATAAACGCACCAATTGTCTGATCGAAGAAGCTTAAGAAATTGCCATATGAAGTATAACCGAAACCAACACGAATCAAGAAGGCAACAGCAACAATAATCATGGAAATAAAGATTGGCTCAAATGATTCACTGACCATTGGCGGAACACCTTCAGGCATAGAAAATTTTAAACCTTTGCCTGATAAATAATGAAATAAATGACCAACCATGATCGCCAGAAGTAAAGCTACCAGAATTCCCGTACCGCTTAAATAAGCTATATTAAATGCTGTAATATCACCCTCAGCACCGGCAACTGTCTGGGGAATGATAATCAGGAAGCTTAACAACGATAAGATACCGCAAGATAAAGCATTATCCCCTTTTCGATTGGCAAAACAGTAAGCAACACTGTATGAAATATAGAGGGCTAAAATATTTAAGCTGGCATTTGAAATCGCATCAAAATGTGTTTTGAGTCCAATACCAGTCAGCCAGTCTGAATAACCCGTCAGCGGCAAATTACCTAAAATGACAAAGATACAAACTCCAAAAGTCACAGGTCCTGTTCGCATAAAACCTTCTGCCATTGCCTGAAGCGTATCATTTTCACTCATCGCTTTAGCCACAGGACCGATAAATTTCTCCAAAAATTTTTCTAATTTATCCATCTTTTTCTCCTCTTTTGTTTACAGAAATGCGCATTTCTTATTTTATCGACAGTTATCATTATAGACATCCTAAAGATACTGATTAATAAAATAATCATCTTTTTAACATTTTTTACAGGCTATGATTGAAGATTAGAGAAAATTATCTGTGATAACATTTCAGATATAAAGTGCATTTTTGTAAATCCAAGTTGCTTTCCAAAAAAGTCTTTCTATATTATGATAAATAGCGAGGTGAAAATAATGTTTAATGAAAAACTAAAGTATTATAGAAAAAAACAAATGCTGTCCCAAGAAGATTTAGCGTTTCAATTAAATGTCTCCAGACAAACGATTACCAAATGGGAAAATGGTCTTGTTATTCCTGGCATAGAATATTTAATAGATCTTTCCGAATTATTCGGCGTAACCATAGACAGCTTATTAAAAAACGATGATTGCCGCAGTTTAGAAGAAAATTTGGTCAATCATGATTGTCTGGCTGATTTTCTTGTTCAAGCTAAAAAAGAAACCTACGCTGCCAAGAAGAACAAAAAGGAGAGCAGCCGCTTGCAATCACATGATTATCAATTTCAGAAAGATGATTATATCTATGTAGATTCCTATTTTGGTACTTCAAAATTTTCAGGCCAGGAAGTTGTATATGAAAAAGATGTCCCCGTCTGGTCGATGAATTATTATGGCAGCGTCATAGGGCAACATTTTGATGGTGATTTCTTAAAAGAAGCGTTAAAGCATGTTTCAGTGCTTGCTCCCTATCGTGGTCCGCAGAGCTACGCTAAAGGAGATTTTCATTACTTTAATGACTATGAAGGCGATCTAACAGATTTTAATGGCAAAGAGAAAATTTTTTATCAAAATATTCTTATTTATGAAGGCCTTTATCACGGCGGAACGCTTGCATAGCAACCCTTGTTCTCTTGGAACCGCAATAAAACAGCGCAGTGCCAATATCGGCTGCTGCGCTTTTATGATCTATAATTGTCAAAAATTATGCTCATTATATTTCTGTTCATAAATTCTCTTGCTCATTCATTGCTTCAATCTGATTTTAACTTATATTTTTTTCTGAGCCACGTCCAATAATCTCTATGAATCCATTTTCAGACACCGGCTTTGTGAGTAAATAAGCACCTGTTCGTTTGATATTAAGCAATGCCTGCAGCTCATCCCCTTTTCATTATTATAGATGATGATTCATTTGTTCACAGCAAAACAGTGAATATTCACTATGGTCACAATGAATAAAGGCCAGCTTATAACTGACCTATGTTAACGCAATTCAGGCAAAAGATAATCCTGAATATGTATGATATGATGATTCCGATAATAAACACGGGGAACTCTGCGGCTAATCACGGTCGTGATTTCAGGTTCAATAGTATCGGCATAAATCGCAGCTTCTCCGCAGCTGATTTCTTCATGACCGTCTTTACCAAAAACGGTGACAATATCGCCTACAGCAGCGTCTTTGATTTCTGTAATATCCAGCATTGTCATATCCATACAGACATTGCCAATCACAGGAGCTCTTTTCCCTTTGACAAGCATGAACCCACGATTAGAATTTTTACGGCTGAATCCATCGGCATAACCGCATGAAACAATCGCAATCGTCATCTTCTTCTGCGCGATATAATTTGAAGAATATCCAACACTTTCTCCCGCACAGATGTTTCGAATCATCGCAATTTTTGTTTTTAATTGAAAAACTGGCTGTAAAGCAGGCTGCCAGCGCTGCATTGCCCCGGGACTCACACCTTTTAACCCCCAGAGAAGACTGCCAACACGAACCATATCCATTGCCAGCTCCGGATAATTAATAGTTCCCCCAGTATTGCACAAATGACAGAGCGGCACTTCAAATCCACGCGCTTTTAAAAGATCTCTGATGGTTTTAAACTGCAAGTATTGCCGGTAACATTTTTCATGCGTATGCTCATCATAAGTTAAAGAATCATAGAGATGCGAATACATGCCGCTGATTGTTAAAAAAGACATTTTAGACACTTCCAGGATTTCTGCCGCAATTGTTTCGGATGATTCTTTGCCTGAACCAAACCCCAGACGATTCATTCCGGTATTGACTTTAATATGACCATCGATGCGAACGCCTGTTTTTTTAGCGGCTTCATTTAGCGCTTTGGCATAATCTAAAGATCCCAGTGTTTGGGTGATTTGATATTTCGATAATAAACCGGCATATTGAACATCGGTTAATCCTAATACCAGAATCGGGGATTTCACACCACCCAGCCGCAAATCAATCGCCTCAGAAAGACAGGCAACGGCAAACCAGCTGACACCGCCTTCTTTTTCCAGAACAGGGGCTAAATATCTGGCACCATGCCCATAAGCATCCGCTTTTAAAACAGCCATCAGCTGAGTTCCCGCAGGAACCATTTCTTCACGAATAACCCGACAAGATTCAATCATCTTATCAAGATCAATTTCTGCCCAAGTGCGCTCGATATAATTTACTTTTTCCATATGCTTTTCCTCTCACGATTTCCATACTGTCACAATACAGCCATCCACGTTATTTCCCGATACCTGGTAAGCAAGACACTCCGGCAGTTCTACAGATACTTTCTGATTTTCACTGACAGGAACATAAAATACCTCTACATCATAGGATTGAATAGTCCCCTGCCAGTGCTTTTTTCCAAATTCGTATTGCTTCAAATAATCGATATATTCCTCTAAAGCTAAATGTTCATCTGTCATGATTTGGGCATGAGGATAACCAACATAACGAAAATGCCACGGTTCATGAGCGATGCCTGTTACCTCTTCTTTATCTTTCTGATACCTCTCTATAAAACCATACTGGACTGCGGTATTTCTAAACTTCTGACAAATACCTTCATAAGGAAAATCAGGACAAATAAAATCAATATTTTCTTTTCTTAATCCCAGGTCAATGGCCAGTCCTGTCTGATGTTCACTATGCCCTGGCAAGGCGACAAACTTTTGGGTAAATATTTCCCCATTTTCTTTGAGCGAATCTTCATAAATCTGCCTTTGCTCAGTTTCCGGACGATAGCCACTCACAGGAACGATCCATCCCTGACCGCCGATACTTTTCAAAAGATTCATTAAAACAGTGGCGGCATTCTTCTGCATTTTGATAGAAGCATAGTCACTTTCTATCTGTACAAGCGTGTTTTCTTTCTCATTAGACAAAGCGTGTTTGGCATTGACTAAAACTAACGTTCCCTGACTAATTGTCTCAGGTGTTAAAGTAATCAAATTTCTCACAGGTCATACACTTCCATTAACTTTTGAAGCATCATTGAAAAATCCAGACCAATCCCTTTCATCATCGTTGGAAAGCGGCTCATCGCTGTCATTCCGGGAATTGTATTTACTTCATTAAACACAATCTCTCCTTTTGGCGTCAAAAACATATCAACACGGGCAAAGCCTGAACAGCCTAAAGCACGATAAATTGTTTTGCCTGCTTCCTGAATGCGGGCTTCTGTTTTAGCGTCAATTCTCGCCGGCATATGAATTTGAGCACTTGCTCTTTCATATTTTTCCGCATAATCAAAGAAACCATGGTCCAGTTCTATTTCATCAACCCTGCCAACTAACAATTCAGAATCACCAATAATTGCACAGCCAACTTCAAATCCTTCAATATTTTCTTCCACAATCACCATACTGTCATGTTTAAAAGCCAAATCCAATGCAGCATTTAACTGAGACGAATCTGTAATCTTTGTAATACCATAAGATGAACCGGCTCTGACTGGTTTGACAAATAATGGATAGGTTAATTCAGAAACCATCTGACCGGCTTGCTTTCTTTCATAAGCCTGAATCATGACTGCCTTAGGTACCTGAATCCCAGCTTCATGTGCCAAAAGATGTGCCCGATGCTTATCCATACACAACGCTGAGGAAAGGGCATTACAGCCAATAACCGGAATACCCGCTAATTCAAACATTCCCTGAACAGTGCCATCTTCACCGTTTTTACCATGAAGAATTGGCAGAACTGCATCTACCTTTAATAATGAACAGCCCTGTTTAGGAAATGCCAGTAATCCTTTTTGACTGCGGTCTAACGAAAAAGCGACGGGAATCAAGTGATCGCTGTCTTTGATCCAGGCATTTTCAGGAATCAATGCATATTCCCCTGTATAGTGATACCAGCTTCCTTCACGCGTAATGCCAATAGGCAGCAATTCATATTTTTTAGTATCCAAATGTGTCAATACAGCTGTCGCTGATTGTAATGAAACTTCATATTCTGTAGAGCATCCGCCAAACAGAACGGCAATTGTTTTCTTTTCCATAGGTCTTATTCTCCTTCTTCGATATTAATATTTTCCGGTAATTCATAACCAATCTCACAAACACTGTCATATAAATGATGATCCAATGTTTCGCCAGTCACGAAATGTGTTTTGCGGCAATCGACTGAGCTTGCCTGATAGATGGCATTATTTTTGCGATAATAATGAACATCCCGGTTATAAATTTCGTATTGATACCCTGGTCTGGCATCAGAAAGAATACTTCCATAAATATTCTTTTCATCAAAAGTAATCTCAATCTGAAAAAAATGCTCTGTATTGTTTTTGACTTTCAGATCCAGCCAGCCTTCATTGATCGTTGCATCTGTACCATAAGGCAAATCATGCGTTGTGGTTGGAAATGATTCAATCGCATGACCATGCCTTTCCACAATGCTTAGCGGTGTGTGTAAAAACATCCAGAACAGCAGATTACTTAACTGGCATAAGCCGCCGCCATATTCTCCGATAATCTTGTCATTGACAAGAACCAACCCCTCTTTATAGGGCTCCTTTTCATCCGCATGCCTGACTCTGATCCAAAAAGAGAAAGTCTGGCCTGGTTCAATTAATAAGTGATTGATTGTCTTGCCCGCAAGTTTTAGATTATGGACTTTATTATATTGATAGACAATATCATGTCCGCTGTTTTCATTCACCATTAATGCAGAAGTTGAAAATACTTCATACGGTAATGCTGCTTCCAAAATATCATCGGCATATTTGTTGCCATCTGTTTTCATTTTCCAGTAAAAACACTTTTTCCGCTGCCATATTCGTAATGGCAATAACCACGGAAATACCTGAGTTAATCGCTTTCTTGTCATTTTCCCTCTCTCCCTTTTTCAGATTTTGTTTACAGATATATTTTACTGAATCCATCAGTGTTTTTCTTTAATTTCAAATAATAGCTTTATTAAGAAATCCCAAACAAATATTAAAAAAATTTGCGCAATCATTTATTTTTTCTTAAAAAAATAAACATTTAATGTCAAAAGGCCATTACCAGCGTAATGACCTCTGCGTTTCAAATTTAAAAGGCAAAAGCAACATTTTCTGATGAGACGGGCAATGGATCATCATTGAAAATCCCCCGTTCATTCTATATAATATAAATAAGAAAGCTGGTGATGATCAATGTTCGATAAGAAAATGATCTATTTCATAACCGTTGTCGAAGAAGGCTCTTTCTCTGCGGCTGGCAGAAAGCTTTACCTCTCCCAGTCAGCCATATCCCAGTATATTGCTTTGTTGGAACAGGAATTATCTGTACAGCTGTTTGACAGATCTCACTATCGCCCTGTATTGACAGAAGCCGGAAAATTTTATTATCAGGGCTGTTCACAATTGATCAATCAATATCAGCATCTGGAAAAGGAACTTAAAAGCAAGTATCATCAAACCATTAAAATCGGCTTTACTGGTTCTTATGAAAATAAAGATATTCTCGCACTGATTAATCAGTTTAAAAAAGATCACCCAGCTGTTAATATTTCTTTCATCGAAGGAAGCTTTGAAGACTGCATTCATAACCTGCTTAACAATAAAGTGGATATCTCTTTTGGTCTGGAGAGTGATTTTAAAACAAGAAATGATATTGAATATAAAAAACTGCATCCTTATGATCTTTGTATCATCTGCTCCTTTGACCATCCGTTTGCCAAGTTAAATGAAATTGATATCAGTGAAATTAAAAATGAGGAATTTATTGTCTTATCTAAGGCCTTTGGCAAAGGTTTTTATAAAGATTTCATGAATGCTTTTAGATTAGATCATATTAAACCAAAGATCAAAAAAGAGGTTGCTTCTTTTGATGAACTCGTCTTTAATGTGTCCATAGGTGAAGGCATCGCCATTGCCTCCAGAGATGTCATTCGTGAATCAGAAGTTAGAGCCATCCCGCTGCGAAATTCTCATCACCAAAGCTATTATGTTATTGGATACAAAAAGGGGTTCGAGCATCCATTACTCAAATCTTTCATTGAACAAAGCATCACCTATTTTAAAACTCTATAAGTTAAACTTATAGAGTTTTCTTAATTTTTAGTATCTATCTCTTGTGAATAAAATATTTTATACTATGAACAGAGATGAAAGAGGAGGAAAGATCAATGAAGAAAATTTTATTAAATGGTGTTGACGGGAATTTTGGCTCAAGAGCTGCGAAAATCTTATTAGACAGATATCCGCATGAAGATTTAATTTTTGCAGCGCCTACAGAAAAGGGACTGGAAAAATACAAACAAATGAATATTGAAACAAGAATCGCTGATTTCAATAATCAGGATAAACTGGAAGAAGCTTTCAAAGGTGCAGATACAGTGGTACTGATTTCCATGCCTTTTGTTGGTCCAAGAAGAAGAACGGCGCATAAAACAGCCATTGATGCCGCAGTGAAAGCTCAGGTAAATCGTATTGTTTATACATCCATTGTTGGTGCCGGAGAAAAGGACATCGATACTTATGAAGTCAACGATCATGTCTGGACTGAAGCATATATGAAAGAACAGCCTATTCATTATTTATTTCTGAGAGATTCTCAGTACGCTGAAGCAATGGTTTCAAACTTCATCAATGCCGTAGAAAATACCAATGGTATTCTCGCGAATAACATGGGAGAAGGAAAAATGGCGTTTATTTCCCGAGATGACTGTGCTTTAGCTGCCGCATGTGCTGCTATGTCAGACTGGCAGGACAGAGTCGTAGATGTCAATGGACCAGAATTATTAACTATTGGAGAATATTTAGCTATTGCTTCTGCGGTCACTGGCAAAAAAGTAGAATATCAATATATCGATGACGATGCTCAATATGCTTTCTTTGATGCCATTGGCGTCCCTAGAACAACAGAAGATATGTGGGCCCAGACAGCCTCTAACTTCCCTTTCTGTTCAGATGGCATGGTAACCTTTGGCAGAGCGATAAGACTTGGTCAAATGGCCACTTTTACTGATGATTTTGAAAAATTAACAGGACAGAAGCCATTAACTGTCAAAGAAATCTTTGAAGATATTGAAAAACATACCATCGGTTCAAGAACCTCAACAGAAGACTAATCAAGTAAACAAAACAACCGTACAGGCATTGCCCGTACGGTTATTTGTTTAGAATGACGCCTTTAAATTTAACACTCAGACATGCATAGAAAGGGGTTATTAGCCTTCCACATGCTTTCCTACATAGTATCTGGTATCTTCAATAACATCCTTTAAAGTTATGGATCGCAATTCATCTTCCATTGCCTTTTGCACTCTTAAAAGTTTATCATCAAGAATATTATGAATATTTTTCCCCACAGGACAGTTAGTATTAGGATTCTCATGAAAATGGAATAGTCCTTCATGATCCACACATTCTACTGACTTGTAAATATCATATAAAGTGATTTCATCTAAAGGTTTGGCAATGGTTGTCCCGCCTGTTCCCCTTTGTACCTGAATCAACTGACTCTTTTTTAATGAAGAGAGTATTTTTCTGATAATGACTGCGTTCACGTTAATGCTGGCCGCAAGAAAATCGCTGGTAATCTTATAATCGTTCTCAAATGTATCAATACAGGCAAATATATGAACGGCAATTGTAAACCGACTGGAAATCTGCATAATCTTTCACTCCCTTTTTACTTTGATAGACTTTCAATGTAATATTTTTATTTAGCTGACTGAATATAGAATTTTGACTTTAAAACAATCTCCTCAACAGTCTTATTAAAAGTTTCCGGCTGATCCATATCTGTGGAATGACCTGCGTTTTCAATCCAATAGATACTTTTATCCGGTGCTTTAACCTGTTCAAAATAAGAGGCAGCCACAATACTAGGCACCTGCCAGTCCTGGCGACCGCAGATAAAATAAACAGGCACTGGATAATTGACAAATTCAGAAGTGTCATAATCAAATATAAAATCAAACAGCTGTTGATTCACTTTCATAGAAGAAATCATCACCCAAAGATCTTTCCAGTGAAAAACCGGACTTTTTTTCATCAGAGCAAGCATTTTACCAGTGCCGCCTTCCATACCAGCCAGATGATATTTCATTTGAATATTACGGAAACGCTTCAATTGGTCTAAAGTGAAATCATTTCCCTGGTAATCTCCCAATTGTTTAAGCTTGTCTAAATCCTTTTTGTCTCCATTTTTCTTGACAATCTCTAAACAATGTTCATAGGCACAGCGTTCACCTTTCTTAAAGCCAACAACTTGCCCCATGCCAATATATGCCGCAACCGTACTGCCATATTTCTTCAGATATTCTACACCCAAGACCGTTCCCCAGGAATGCCCCAGTAAAATGACTTGTTCAACTTTGTAATTTTGCTTAATATAAGCAATTGTCTCATCGAGATCCCTAAGCAGCATTTCAATATTCACTTCGAAAGGCTTATTTTTATTTTTTAACTGTGTCCTGCCTGTACCTCTTTGATCATAATAAAAGAAATGATAACTTCTTGTCTTGGGCTGACTTAAATAAAGAAATGGGGCGCTTGACTCACCAGGTCCGCCATGTAAGAAAAGCACTGCCTGTTCGGATGCCTTTTCAGGCGGATAATAAATCATGTATTCATCAATATGGTTTACTTTAATATAAAATGTCTGAAATGGATATGTCATAAAAACCCACCTCCTGTTTGATGCATTTATTATATCACGCTTCTAAAATATCGTCTATGAGACAAAAACGGAAATCATCAGGTTTTCCAACACAACTAAAAAAGCAGGAATCATCATATCATTATTGTCATGGGCAAGCTTTTTCTGATTGAGATCAATATTAAAACAGGAAGGCGAACCCTCCTGTCGAATTATCATTAAATAGATGTTAAAGCGGCTTTTCTTAAATAGAATGAGCAGCAGAGATACGCTGCCAGACAGAACACTGCTCCCAGGAAGAAAGCAGAAGATAAAGATAAGTCAGCGACTTTTCCAAAAATAAGATTTGTCATTACAGCCAAAGCATCCATCACCACAGCATTGACACTTAATTCCGTTGCTCTTTGTTGAGAAACAACTTCATGATTCTGAATTTTCAACTGCAATGGGTTTAAAAGCTGGAAAGCAATATGCATTAATAACACGGCCGCAACACTTATCGCTGCCTGCTTTGTCAATCCTAAAACCAAACAACAAAATAACGGAATCACAATTAACAGTTTTAAGGTACGTCCAGGTTTTAACAATTTTGTCAGCTGCATTGAAAAGCACCCAAGCAAGCCCGATAATGTCATCACAATATAAACCAGGCCAATATCCTGACTGGACATCCCACAGGCCATATATTGAAGCTGATTTAAAAACACCGTAATTGTCTGATGTGTTTCATTCACAAGTGCAATGCCTGCCAGAAACATAAGCAGCGAGCCGTTCCTGAATAATCTTTTAGTCATCGCGATCATCTCTTTAGACTGAGAAATAGAGTTATTGCTTACATCCCTGACTTCCTCAATGCCAAAGGCCAAAATAACTGCCAGACCGTAACTAATCATTGTTAAAAGCGCTGCAAAACGATAATCATCTTTAATCACCAGGGCATAAACCCCTGAAGCAATCAAAAGGCCCACCGTTCCTAATTGCTGGTAAACGGCAAATGTCTGTTGAGATTTTTCTTCAGGGCAGGAAAGATATAACAAACTGCTGTCAACACCGGATAATCCGGAAATAACAGCACTAAGCAAAATCCGCTCTAACAGAAATCCCAGAAAAGTGTATGCCTGCCAGAAAATAATTTTTGAGACAAAAAACAAAAAAGTACAAACCAGCATAGTTCTGCGATAACCAATCTTGTCCGCAATAACACCCCAGGGCAGTTCCAAAGCAATCGTCAAAACCAGAGAAATACTTTCAATGAGCGTAATTTGAAAAATATTAAGCCCGGCATTTTGACGATACAAAGTCGCAATAGGACCATAAAACACCATCCCCTGCAAAAGGGAAATGCCATACATGCAATAAATATTCTTTTTTATAATCATAATCATCCTCCACATTTGAGCACACAAAAACCTTTAGCTATTTAAAAAGGTATGTGAGATATCAAATGGGTAGATGCATATCAATTCGCTCCTTTGTTTGTAAGATAAAATAATTGTACCACAATTTGAATAAATAAAAAATCATTTTTGTTCAAACAAATCCCCGTTCACAACAGAAACCCTAAAAGCACTAAGGCAATCAGCCCGGGAATCCCAAAACCAGCCAGAATAACAATATTAAAAAGATTCATTGGCAATTGATAACCATAATGCATGCCAATTGTATTAAAAAAAATCAGAAAAAGTGTCGCAGCCATGAGTCTCAAGGCAACTTTGGAGATATTTTCCAACATGCTCTCACCTCTACTCATAACTATGACACTTTGCTATATTTTAGTACCTAAAGCAGATATAACCGATCATATTAAGACTGAAATTCAGTGCTTTTATTGAAAAGCGTGAATTATTTCAAAATAAATTTATGAATAACCTCCGCAACTGCATTTTCATTGCAAGTGGCATCCGTAATATAATCACAGTCCTTTTTCATACCTTCTGCCGAATTTTGAACGCCTACACCTAATCCTGCCGCTTTAATCATGGATAAATCATTAAAATTATCTCCAATAGCGATTGTTTCTTCTCTTTTAATCCCCAACATTTTCGCAAGGGATAACAACCCTTCGCCTTTATTAACACCCTGATGGTTAAACTCAATATATCTATTAGAAGAATAGCTAACATCTATGTCTTGTGTCATTTCTTTTAACGCCTCTTCTATTTTATGAAGATATGAATAATCAGTATTCATATACAAAACTTTTACAATTTCCTGTCCTTTTAAGAAATCGATATTATCATCAAAAATTTCTGTAACTTCCATTCTTCCTGCCAGGTAATCAATTTCTTCCTGAAGATAGTTGTAAGCATAAACCATATCTTTTGTATAAACATGAATACAGACATCATAGTTCAAGCCTCTTTTATATAGTTCACTTGCCAGTTCAAATGATATTCCCTCAAAATGTAATAACCTGTTCCCCTTATTTTCTGTAATAGCTCCGCCATTATAAGAAATAACATATTCGTTTTCCAAATCATATAAACCTAATTCTTTTAAAGTTTTATCTACTGTATTAAATCCTCGTCCTGTTGCCGGAACGAATTTAACACCTAATTCTTTAGCCTTACGAATAGCTTCCTTATCTTCCCTGGATATCGTTCGATCCGTTCTAATTAATGTTTCATCTAAATCACAAGCAATAATTTTATACACCGTTATTCCTCCACATCCAATAGTTTATCTTTAAAATAGTATAGTTTATCCTTTTCTCCGATTTCTCTGACCACTTTACATGGCACGCCATAAGCAACAACATTCTCTGGAATATCTTTTGTCACGACACTTCCAGCACCAATAACACTGTTATCCCCAATACTTACTCCTGGTAATATGGAAACACCCGATCCTATCCATACATTTTTACCTATATGTACCGCTTGACAGTAAACATAATGATGTTCGCGTAATATGGGCAAAATAGGATGTCCTGCTGTGGCAATGACAACATTGGGCGCTATCATGGTATGATCACCTACATAAATATGTCCATCATCGACCAAGGTTAAATTAGAGTTACAATAAACGCCCTTTCCAAAATGCACATGGTGACATCCCCAATTGGCATGGAGCGGCGTTTCAATTGTACAGCCTTCGCCAATCTCCGCAAACATTTTTTTAAGGTATTCTTGTTTTTCTTTGACTTGCGTGGGTCTTAATAGATTATAATCATAAAGCAATTCCTGATATTCTCTTTGTCCATCATAGAGTGATGGATCATCATAATGATAAGGTAATCCTAACTGCTGTCTTTCTTTGTTATTCATATTAACGCCTCCGTAGCTACATATTAATGATACATCAAAATAGTTTAATTTTCTTTCACTATTAATCTAAAAAATGTTAAAATCGTATAAAAGAGGGTGAAAAAGTGAAAAATCCACTGACAGTTCATTCAGATGCATCTGAAAGCTTACATTATAATATCGAAAATTTTCCTTTATATACACATAAAGACGAACTTTATCGCTATGATTATCATGCCCTTATTCATTGGCATCCTGATTTGGAATTTATTTATATTGAAAAAGGAACAATGGATTATTATATTAATGGAAAAATCGTGAGAATCAGTCAGGGAGACAGCATTTTTGTTAACAGTCAAAGATTACACTATGGTTTTTCTAATGAACATCATGACTGTACATTTATTGCCCTAGTCATTTCTCCCGATATTTTTACGCATATAACGCCAAGTGCCAAAGAATATATGAATAAAAAGTTTGGACTAAAAAATACTGATTACATTTCTTTATCTCACGATGTTGCATGGCAAAAAGAAATGATTGATTTAATCCTCTTTATTCATCATAAAATGCAGGAAGATAATTTTAGACCATTATTAATTATTTCTAAAGCTATTGGTCTAATTGATATGATTGGAGAACATATCGATGACTATCAAGAAAATAATCATAATTCGCATGATCAGAACATTTTTTTAGAAATAACTTCTTATATTTCCAAAAATTATGATAAAAAAATTACTATCGACCTCATTTGTAAACAAGTTGGTATATCAAGGAATAAGTGCTGTGAGCTTTTTCTTCAATTTACAAAAGATACTTTATTAAATTATCTGACGCACTATCGCATTAATAAAAGTATAGCATACTTAAGAAATACACATCTTTCCATATTGGAAATCTCGCAAATGTGTGGTTTTTCAACACCAAGCTATTTTACAAGTGTGTTTAAAAAAGAAAAAGGGATAACGCCTAAAGCATTTAGATTCAAAATCTGAATTTACGTCATTTGAGTATATCACTTTCTTCAAATAAAAAGTGTCGCAGTCATGAGTCTCAAAGCAGCTTTAAAGATGTTTTCCAACATGCGCTCACCTCTACTCATAACTATGACACTTTGCTATATTTTAGTACGTCCTTCCAATGATTTTATTAAAGTCAATTCATCGGCATAATCAATATTGCTGCCAATTGGAAGCCCATGAGCAATCCGGGTCACTTGTACATCCTGATCCTGCAGTAATCTGGCCAGATAAAGTGCCGTCGTTTCACCGTCTCTGGTCAGGTTTGTCGCGATAATCACTTCCTTGACACCGCCTTCCTGCAGGCGATCCAATAAAGGCTGGATATTGAGATCTTCAATACCAATGCCATCCATCATTGACACAACGCCATTGAGCACGTGATACAAACCATGATATTCTTTGATTTTCTCCATGGCAAAGACATCCTGTGGTTTTTCCACCACCATGATTGTATGATGATCACGTTCCGGATTCGCACAAATATCACAGACCGGCGTCTCTGAAATATTCCCGCATTTTTCACAGTAATGAATTTCCTTTTTCAAAGCCGTCAGTGCGTTTGCGAAATCTTCGACATATTCGTCCTGCATATTCAGGACATGATAAACCAATCGTTCTGCACTTTTTGCTCCTATTCCGGGCAAATGTTTGAAGCAATCCAGTAAATGCAGAAAGGCCTCAGGATAATTCATCTTTAAAAGAGATTAGGGATATTGACGTTGCCCGTTAATTTGCCAAGTTCCTCTTCTTTCTGGTTAGCTATTTTCTTTCTTGCCTCATTGAGCACAACCAATAACATATCTTCCAGCATTGCTTTATCAGAAAGCAGAGATTCATCAATATGGAGACTGATGATTTCCATATTGCCTTTCATCTGACCACTGATCATCTGATCACTGCTTGCAAAATCAAAGGCTCTTTCATTAAATTCATTCTGGGCCTTTGTCAGCTTTCTTTGCATCTGTTGTGCCTGTTTCATTAACTGATTAATATTCACTCTTTATTCCTCCACTATTTCAACCAAATCACCGAATAAATCATACGCGAATTTCTGGCCTTCTGTCAAGGCATTGTTCTCTTCAGGCTCTTCATTTTCCTGAACATGAGAAATCACAATTGGACGCGGACTAGGCAATTGATTTACCTGTCTTAATTTCAAATAACTGTTGCGAATATCGGTCCACTGATTTCTTGTTACGGCAATATAGTCATATTCTTCCCCAAGAACATTTTTTAAAAATCCTTTGATGCCATAATAATTTTTATGATAATTCAGATTATTTGCCGGCGGCTGATGCTCGCATGCCAGGATTAGTCCGCCTACACTTGCGGCCACAGGGGTACTGTCTATCAGCATTGAAGCCCATTTCGCCGTATTGATATTTGCCAGATAGCGCTTAATCACTGGCCATTGCTGCTGAATGGCATTTAAAACTCTGCGGTCTGCCTGTACCAGAATATTTAAAATATCCTTAAATTCGACCTGAATATCGCCTTTCAGTTCTTTGACTTCTGTTTTTTCCTGCGTTGTTGTTGCTTTAACTTCAGGAACAATCGTCTGGCCAGGGGCCTCTTGTCTTAAAACACCATCGTCATTATTCAGCTGCTCTTCCATCATTGAAACATGTTCATCTTGTGGTTCATCTTTTTGATAATCGTGAATCACCGGTTCTTCTATCGTTTTTTGAACAGCTGGTTCAGGCTGTCTGATTACTTCGACAGGCTGAGGCACTGCCGATTTTTCTGCAGCAATTGCCGGCGCGGCTTCATGAACCTGATTACAGATTTTCATACAAGCCAGCTCAAAATAAATCTTAGCATCACTTGTCTCCCGATACTTCTGCATCGCTTCCGTCAGAATGTCAATATAATCAAAACATTCATCCGCTGCCAGATAAGGTGTAATCGACCCAACATTATCGTCATTTAAGACAAACATCAACTCACTTTGTTTGGTATTTTTGTAAATAATCACATCTTTTAAAATCTGAACCAGATCAAAAGTCAGTCGTTTGATATCTGTGCCGCTTTCATTCATTTTATTTAAATCTTTTAAAACCCCAGCCATATCTTTTCGCATTAACTGCAAAATAAAATCAATTTTATGCTGAGTAGAAACAATGCCATAGACCTGATTGACATCTTCAACCCTTAATTGTTTGCCACAATAGGCTAAACACTGTTCAAGAATGCTTAAGGAATCTCTCATGCCTCCTTCAGCTAACTGTGCAATTAACTCAAGGGCCTCTTTTTCAAAAGTAACCCCTTCTTTATGTAAAACCATATCCAGATATTCGACAATATCATGAATAGAAATTTTGGTAAAATCAAATCGCTGACATCTGGAAATTATCGTCGGCAAAACTTTTTGCGGCTCTGTTGTCGCCAAAATAAAAACAATATGTGATGGCGGTTCTTCCAATGTCTTTAACAGTGCATTAAAAGCACCTGTGGACATCATATGAACTTCGTCAATAATATAAACTTTATATTTGCCGCGAATGGGTGCATATTTTACCTTTTCAATCAGATCTCGCACCTCATCCACACCATTGTTGCTGGCAGCGTCAATTTCCAGAATATCCGGATGCTCTCCATTGGTGATTGCCTGACAACTGTCACACTGATTGCAGGGAACCCCTAGTTCCGGATGCTCGCAGTTAATCGCTTTGGCTAATATTTTGGCGATAGATGTTTTACCGGTTCCTCGTGGTCCGCAAAATAAATAAGCATGAGATATTTTATTTTCCTTAATAGCGTTTTTTAATGTTTGGGTGACATGCCTCTGTCCTGCCACATCTTCAAAGCTTTGCGGACGGTAAGCACGATATAATGCACGATAAGCCATCCAATCGCCTCCTTTGTTTCTATATTATACAATATTTTCTTTATTTAGAGTAGTCTTTTCATGAAGCGAATTAGCTCCCGAATGGTTAATCCAAGCTGACGTTCTGTCACTTCTTTGCGCAAAGCTTCTTCTAAAGAGACAGGTGCCATCTGGATAGAGAAAAAAGCTGTCATCCCTAAATCATGCATGGCCTCGGCGGCTTCTTTAATACTCCCGCCAATACCAATCACAGGAATCTGATATTGATTGGCCAGCGCAGTAATTCCAGCAGGTGCTTTGCCCATTGCGCTCTGTCCATCAATACATCCTTCACCCGTAATGACAAGATCAGCGGTTTTAATTTCTGCTTCTAAATGACTTTTCTCCATGACCAGTTCAATCCCCGGCTGCATCTTAGAATGAGTAAAACTCATCAGGGCAAATCCTAAGCCTCCGGCAGCTCCAGCACCGGGCTGATTTCTTAAATCCATGCCTAAAGCTTCACTGACTAAATCCGCAAAATGATCCAAAGCCTGATCCAATACAGGAACTAATTCCGAAGAAACCCCTTTTTGCGGCCCATATATTGCAGTCGCTCCGTGAGCTCCACAAAGTGGATTTGTAACATCAGAAGCAATCAGAAAATGGCAATTTTCTAAGCGCGGATCTATGTTTGATAAGTCAATGGCTTCTACTTCCAGGGGGTTAAAAATACCATTTGTATAAGTCACCTTCATGCCCAGGGCTTCCATCATGCCAATCCCTGCATCGTTTGTCGCACTGCCGCCAAGACCTATTATAAAATTAGAAATTTCCTGATTTAAACAAGCTAAAATCACTTCACCAACACCATATGTCGAGGCTTTTAAAGGATCCCTTTGACTACATTTAGCAAGCCCTACCGCCTCGGCAACTTCAATCACCGCGGTCTGATTCTTCCTATCAATGGCATAACTGCAGTCCACCGCCTGACCATAAGCATTATGTACTTTCATCTGGCACAATTCAGCATTCAAGGCATGACTTAGCACTGCCACTGTCCCTTCCCCGCCATCGGCAATGCCCTTGACAACGACTTCAATATCATGATCTATCTGGAGAATATTTTTTTTAATACATTCGCCTATTTCCAATGAACCAAGGCTTCCTTTAAAAGAATCTACTGCGACAACAATTTTCATATTTTCCACCCGTCTTTCATTTTTCTACGATTTCATTATACATGTTTAGCCGATATATTTCATCACAAAAAATCTTCATATCATATTAAGAAACATCATTAGAAAACTATGTTATAATACTAATCCTAAAAGGGGGAGATCCGATGGTTAAACAAAAGAAAAGAAAACACTGGCTCATTCCTCTGTTATTTTTATGCCTGGTGGTTTGCTGGTGGTATAATACTTATACCCTTCAGATGAATCACGTGACGATTGAAGATGAAAAAATTCAAGATGAAATCACCATTTGTCAAATTTCTGATTTACATGGTGCATCTTTTGGCAACAATAATCAATTATTAATTGATAAAATAGCCCGGCAAAATCCAGATTTGATTGCCGTCACTGGAGATATGTACACCAATGGTGACAGTAAAGGTGCCAAAACAGCATTAAAACTCATGACAAACCTTACCGCCATTGCCCCTGTCTATTTTGTCAATGGTGAACATGATAATGATGAAAGCTTTTTTACCGCGTTAAAAAACAATGGGATCCATGTTTTAAATTATGATGATGAAATCATCACCATCAAAAATACAACCCTTCACTTATATGGTACCAACAGTGTCTATTATACACCAACTTATGATTTACATCATGAATGGGAAACAGATCCGACTTATTTCAATATTCTGCTTGCCCATATCGCTAATTTCGATGCCTTCCGGGAATTTGGCATTGATTTATCCTTATGCGGAGATACCCATGGCGGTCAAGTCAGACTGCCGCGAATCGGTGCCATCTACACTGAAGCTGGCTGGTTTCCTGATTTAAATGGCGCATATGTTAAAGGTTTATATGAAAAAGATGATGCGCATCTTTATGTCTCCAGTGGTTTAGGTAATTATCCTATTCCCCTGCGTTTATTCAATCGTCCTGAAATAGCTGTGATTACTTTAAAAGGCCTTGAATAAAAACAACCGTTTACATATTGGACGGTTTTTATTTATGAGTTAAACCAACTTTTTATTCACATAAATAAAATGACAATAAAAAGGTGGAAAAAGCAAGTACAAAAATAATCTATTATGAATTTACATAAAATAATGCTAATATTTTTTGATGGAAATCAGGGTTATCATTTCTACATAAAATTTACTTCTATAATCTTTTATGTATAGAATCTAGACACTACTTATACAACATCATTTTATTATTGTAAATCTATGTCGAATAATGTAAAATTATAAAAAAGAAATAAGGTAAATCTCTATGTTATGGGCAAAGTGCGCTCAATCGTAAAATTTTCATTTGATTAGATTTTCTTAAATCTGCAATTCTATTTTGATGTGATTTATTTTTTGGATAGGAGAGATATAAATGTCAGCTAAGGGTCAAAAAAATCACTATAAATTCAGTGATTGGTTAGTAAAACAAACAACAAAAAAATTTTTACTTTTATTGACTTTAGTTATTGCCATCATAGTCCTTTCTTTCAGCACTCGGAAAATTTTTTCATCAGAAAGCAAAACCACAAAACTTGGCTTTGAAGATATTGGTGAATTGGTGACTCAAGTAGCCTACTGTTCAGAGGTTAACGTTACAGATGTAAGCCGCGATTTATTTGGAGTTGAGATTCCATTTACTCAGAGCAAATATATTTATAGTTATGATATAGAAATCAAAGCTGGCTTTGATTTTCAAAAGATTCGCTATACAGTAAATGATAATACCATTAAAGTCACTCTGTCAAATCCTTATATTATTAGCTCAGATTTAAAAGAAGATACTTTTAAAGTATATCATGAATCAGAGAGCATATTTAGAACAATTCATATAGATGAGATTAATGAGAGTTTAAAATCCTTAAAAGAACAGGCTATCAAAAATGCAATTAATAATGGATTATTTGATAATGCCAAAATAAATGCTGAAAGACTTTTAACAGCTTTTTTTTCAGGTGAATACGATATGGAAAAATATGAAATTCAATTTAGATATGAACAAGACTAAAAAATGGCAAAGAAATAATGTATGCTGCAATTAATTTACATCCAATTGCAGCATTTTTTTATTTCTATTTATATGAGTCATCCAACACTTTTTGTTGTCTTTTTTGTTTAAAATAGTCACTTATTAATTTAGAACATTCTTCCTGATAAACGCCTGCTGTATATTCGACATGATGATTTAGTAGCTTGGGATCTGTAGTATCAATGATTTGTGAAAAAGCCAGCCACCTTTTTTCAGGTGCTCCAAAAATGACACGTTGAATTCTGGCATTGATAATCGCTCCTGTACACATAACACAAGGTTCTAAAGTGACGTATAATTCACAATTCTCCAACCGCCAGGTTCCCAGTTTTTTACATGCTTTCTCAATAGCCAATATTTCCGCATGTCCTGTAGCCATTTGTTTGGTTTCCCGTTTATTATAAGCACGACTAATGATTTTTCCATCTTTGACAACAACGGCCCCGATAGGTACTTCGTCTATTTTTTCAGCTTTTAGTGCCTCTTTATAAGCAGCTTTCATCATTTTTATATCATTATTCATATAAACCCCCTGCTTGATAGTTTTTATTTTTTCCTCTTTTAAAGTGGAATTTAATTCTTCACTTTAGCAACTTAAAAAAGTTCATTGTTTTTCATAAAATCTATGATATTAATATGCTTAATTCCATTTCTCTTTTGAAGTAAATAATCCGTTGTAACAACATATTTAGGATAATTATCTTTGATTTGTTCTAGTGGTTTATACTCTCTATTCTCCGTTTCCTTATTTAACATTATTGTATATGATACTTGAATATAAGAATAATTTAATTCTCTATCACGTAAAATAAAATCACATTCTAACTTGCCTATTCTTCCAACACTTACTGAATAATCTTTACTTCTTGCATAAATATATACTATATTTTCCAGACATGGTCCATAGTTCATTTGATTATCTGTATTTAATGCATAATAGAAACTTAAATCCGCTATATAATACTTCTTTTCTCCTTTGATTGCCTTCTTAGATTTCATATCATACCTATAACAATCATAAATAATTTTAGCATCTAAAAGTGCTTGAATATATCTAGTAACTGTTGCTTTACTAATTATAGTTCCTGTCTTTCTCAATGTATTAACAATATTATTAATACTGACCAAAGAACCAAAATTATTGATTACAAAATTTTTTACTACTTCAAAGGCAGCTCTATCTCTTACTTTTATTCTCCTCCTTATATCTTTTTCAAATATTTCTTTTATGACACTCTGTGTATAAGTTCTTTTATCAGCTAAATTGTCCATTTGTACAGCACGAGGAAATCCGCCTTCTAATATATACGAATTTAATTCTTCTAAAAGATTAGAACTAATAGTTTTATTATAAAATTTCTTCATACTTATATATTCTTCAAGACTTAATGTGAACATTTCAAATTCTATATAACGTCCAGTTAATTTTGTCATCAATTCCCCACTTAGTAAATATGAATTAGAACCAGTTATGAAGATTGAATATTCACCATCACCTCTAAACCCATTTAAAACCTCTTCAAATCCATTTACATTTTGCACTTCATCTATAAAAAGATATTTCAATCCTTTTACATTTCTTGTTTTTTCATCAATTAGCGTTTCTAATTGATCAGCCTCTTTTATCTTTCTAAATTCTCTTTTATCCAAATCAATATATACAATATTTTCTTTTGAAATCCCATTAGATATAATTTCTTCTGCTATGGTTTGCATTAATGATGATTTCCCACATCTCCGAACTCCTGTGATAACTTTGATAATATCTTCCGCTTCATAAAATCCTCTTATTTTTTTCAAATAGTTTTCTCTTTTATATAATTTCATATTATCCTCATATCCTTCTAATCAAATTTCTAAAGTCTCATAAAATCAGATATCAAATCATATATTTAGTTTTAATATCATTATTCATATTATAACATAGATTATTTCGTTCTAATCGTTTAACGTTGCTGTTTTTTCATTTTCTTTAAAATTGGCAACGTTAAACGGCATTTTTTCCTTTTTTATAAGTTATATTTGAAAAAGATTTAATAAATTCAATGTTTTTTTCAAAAAAAGACTTCTATTATCAAAGAAATCTTTTTCATTATAGCCTATTTAATTAGATTATTTTAATTGCATTGATTTTTTAAAAGGTGCCGATAGTCATATTTGTTATTGCTGCGACATGAGTTGCCGGACCTTTCAATGCGATGGAACCATGGACGATTTTAAATACACTCGCTGATGGCATCAGAGCAACATTTGTTTTTGTGCTTTTAAACAAAAAGCAGGGAGATGCTGCTGCAGCAATAACCTGTTTTTGAATTTATTTTTCAATGAATAGAATTAATCAAACAGTTTGAAATCAGGTAATTTATCCATCCAGAAATAAGCATCAACCTTTTTCTTCATATCTTCTGGTAATTTTCTTTCAACTGGAAGTTTAACAGAATTAGCCACACGATTGATGACAAAAGATGCAAATTTAGCATTTTTATACATTTCTTTAGCGGATAAGGTTGGCATTAAATCATGACGGGTATGAATTTCAAATGCTCCCATGTTGCCTCTTCCCATACCTAAAGAAGGAATACCGAAAGTCGCAAATGACGCAGAATCGCTGGAATGCACTGTCATAATGTCCGTTAATGACAATAGATTCATTTTTAATTTCTGCTCCTTCAATCACAGCTAAGACATCTCTTGAAGTCGCTTTATGGTCTTCCTGTCTTAATTCCAAATGAATTGTTTTGGCTTCTTTTGAAACAACATCCATTGCATCTTTCGCACGAACGACAAAACCAGGGATTCTGCCCATGTGGAGCATCTTTTCACGCAGCATTCTAAATCTGTCTATTTTTAAATTTTTAAATTTATACGGTGAAAATCTTTTTTATAAAAACAGGTTATGTTATACTTTTAATAAGGATAAACGAATATTTTTAGAGGGGCTAATACGAGTCAACGGAATAAAATTCATTTTACGTATCTGGAAAAATAAATTTGATACAATGGTTTCTGGCATACTATTTGAATATCAAAAATAATAGTTAAAGTATAAAATGACTTCTATATCTTCTATAATTTACATTGTGCAGCATTCTTTATTTTAAACAAATCCGTGATAAATTTGATTGACAAGTAAAAAAGAGGTGATTTTTAATGAAAAAAAAGCGTCAATTACTATGTATCATTTGCCTGTGTCTTTTGGTCGGTGTCATTATGAAAATATGTATCTTTGACAACGCTGATCCTTTTGACAGTCACTGGATTCAAAAAGTTGATCAAAATGGTTATCCTATTGAAATTTTAGATTTGACCAATGAGGCTATTATCCAATTTCAAACATCTCTATTGAAGCAAAAATACGAAAAATCTGATCAAAATCAACATTTTACTTTTCAGTTGCAAAATACAGATGATTTTTATATCTTGCTTGGTATGAAGAATCGTTTGGACTGGGCTCAAAGAGCCTCTTATTCGGTGAACAATGCCACTGTTTTACTTCAAGCTAATGCCAGAGAACTGCTTGATAAAGACAGTTTAACTTATCATTGTGCTTATGAATTCTTATTCGATACATCAATGGATAGCCATTTAGGCGGTTTTGGAAAAATAATGGTCAATACTTATCTCATCAGTGTCGTTGATAATGCCTCCGGAGATGTTATATCTACCTATACAGAGGTCATCCCAATGATGATTGAGAAATCTTTAAAGCCTGTTTATGTTAAAGAGAACCGGGAGCTTATTTTTTATGATCTTGATGTTATTCAACCGGCAATGATTATTAATTCTGCGGCTTTGCCAACAGATGATTCGTATTTAAGGCCGGCAACGCGAAGCGATTTCTAAAATCCAGCGATTACCAATGCATATGGCCCTAAAACCAGAATCTCCATTTATACAATGGCTGTTTCTGGTTTTTTTCTGCATATTCTTCTTTCTCAAATAGCAAAGTTTCAGATACAGGATATAAATTAGCCAGTACAAAAAAAAGCAGGGAACTCCCTGACAGAACAAAACTGCAGGCCCCTGCTTTTCAATATTAGTCAAACAATTTGTAATCAGGTAATTTATCCAGCCAGAAATATGCATCAACTTTTTTCTTCATATCCTCTGGTAATTTTCTTTCAACTGGCAGCTTAACAGAATTAGCCACACGATTGATGACAAATTGAGCAAACTCACCATTTTTATGCATTTCTTTTGCGGATAAGGTTGGCATTAAGTCATGACGCGTATGAATTTCAAAAGCTCCCCTATTGCCTCGTCCCATACCTAAAGCTGGGATACCAAAAGTTGCGAATGGTGCAGAGTCACTTGAATGAACGGTCATAATAATATTAGAAGTATATCCATATTCCTTCATAATCTGTTCATAGTATGTCTTTAAGTCCTGATCACCTGTAATAAAACAGATATTTGGTCCAAAGATAGTACCATTCATATCAAAGTTAAAGCAGAACTGAATTTCTGGAATAATATCTTTATGCTGCTTGATGTAATTAATAGAACCGTATAATCCCTGTTCTTCACTGCCGCACCAAACAAAACGCAATGTTCTTTTTGGTGGATTTTTCACGAAATAATTGTATAAATAGCATAACATAGCTGCCCCAGTCGCATTATCCCATGAACCAGTACCTACAAGCACACTATCATAGTGTCCTGTAATCACAATAGATTCATTTTTATTTTCTGTACCTTCAATCACAGCCAAAACATCTCTGGAAGTCGCTGTACGATTTTCCTGTCTTAATTCCAAGTGAATTGTTTCTGCTTCTTTTGAAACAACTTCAAGCGCGTCTTTTGCCCTTACAACAAAGCCTGGGATTTGTCCCATATGCAGCATTTTTTCACGCAGCATTCTTGGTACCAGATCTTCTGTTTCATCAGTACCATACCATTTACCAGAAATAGCTACAAAAGCAGCCGCATGACGTGCCAATAACTGTTTATACATATCATAATCTAAAGTATGCAAGAAAACACAAGTACCTGTCAGGTCTTCATGCCCTCTGAAATAATCATCGCCGCTGGCTTCAATATAAGCAACTTTTAAATCAACGCCGCCTTCAGGAAATTGACCAGAGCAGCCATAAGGAACAACTTCTAATTCTTTTTCAAATGGTGCGACAACTTTAGCTTTACATACAGAACAATCATAAGCAGGGATTTCAAAGTTCATGATTTCTCCTTTGCCGCCTGCTTTTTCAATTTCTTCTAAAATAATATGTGCCGCTTTTAATTCATCTTCTGTACCACCATATCTCTTAAAACTTAATTTCTCTACAATTTCATATTGATAAGTCTCTTTGTTTTCCATTTTTATATCCTCCTGTGTTATATCTTAATCGCTTTAGTTTAAATTGTCAATTTGTTATATTCAAAAAGATGGCTCTGCTTTCATTTAAAAATCATAAATGAAGCATCAGGAATTAAAATAAAATCATAGAAAGGATCATAAAGAAAAAAATACCACTACACATAGTAGATGATTCTTAATGCTGCTACCTTCCGGTCCTGACATGGTTCGAAGTCTACTATTGTAATGGCAAGTAGTATTATACACTAACTTAAGTAAAAAAGCAACTAATTAGAAAATTTAATCTGCCATCATATTTTGGCTTCTATTCTTTTCTAATGATATGTAAATTTGAAAGATTGTTATTTCTTTTAGAGCCTATATATGTTTTTGCTTTTATAATAACAAACAAGTTTATTTAGCGGTTAGAATAACTCTTTGATATCTTTTCATCGTTGGCGTTCCATTATCTGTAACTTCTACAATTATATGAATGGTATCTCCTGATTTCATATCTTCTGGTAAATGAATGGTAACAGTATCGGTATCTGCATTTTCTAAATGCACGCTGTGATCTGCTTCACCGCTTCTTGTTTTACTGAAAACCAAACCTTCAATTTCCAGTGTTTTGATTTCACTTTCTAACGCTTTGCCATAAGTATCTGCCTCAAAATAGCGCCACCAACGATAATGAAGTTCATTTCCATCTGGATCTTCCCCTAAAGCATGAAGCATAATGACTTCTCCTGGATCAACTTCTATATCCAACCCTTCTTTGATACTGATAGATGGTGCATGGTTAGCTTTTTCATAGCTATCTGCAACACACCAGTCAGCTCTGGCCGCGAAATCATTTTGAATATCATCAAACCATCTTTCTAAATTATATTCTACTTCATATTGTTGAGTATATGGATTATAGTCAAAGGCATCATTCAAATATAATTGGTTATTAGCTTTGACAAAACGTCCACCCCATCCGCCATAAGAAGGATCTTCTAAGCTCCTTAATCCAAAGTTAATCAGATAAAAGAAAGATGGTGAATCCCCTTCTGATATAAAATCATATTTTGTATATTCCGGATGTTTTTCAAGATAATGATCGATGCCTCTTTGTTCTTCATAGAGTTCTCCATCAATATATATGCCATCTCCAATCAATGCATATCTGTCTAAAAGCGGTCCATGGTTAAACTTGATATTTTCTTTAAACCAATCTGCAGTAATCAGTTGATTAACTTCAGGGCAATGCATTTTCCACGCATATGCAAAATGCCAGAAATTAAATCTATCATTGATAATTGTCAAGTCCGGCCATGCTTTTGCAATATAATTTCCATAACTATCATCCTGATCGAGGATGATATAGATAACTACTTTTTGATAAATTTTCTTTTGAACTTTCTCCCATTGATCAGTATTTTTATATCTTTCCTCTATTGTTTTTAATGCTCGGGCTGTTGTATTTGTTCCACCCCATGTCTGCACATACAGGGTTCTTGGATCATCATCTAAAAATAAATCTGTAAGAAAAGCAGATCCTTCTGTGATTTGTTCCATTTCTCCCACATTTGAAATATTGCCAATCTTCGTTATTTTTCTTAACCTCTCAGGTGTAGGATAACCTTTGGCATGAATACATAGATTTGGATATACCTTTTCATATCTGTCAATAATATCAAACAGCCATTCTGTACCAGTCCAACGGAATGGCTCAATACCTTTTTCTTGATCACCCGCATAATGGTACATTGAACTTGTTAGTACGATTCCTGCCAAATCCATTTCATTGGCATATAATAAAAACCTTATCACTGAATTCATGTCATCTACTTCACCATCTGTTGTGATGACTGTTCTTGATTTTTCTGCTTTATCGATCACTCTAACCACCTCTTTGTCTTGATTATATCATAGTTAAATGTAAATGTTTTCATTTTTCAAATTAAAAGTCCAGTTTTGTTTAAAACTGAACTCTATAGTGTTTCACGTGAAACATTAAGAAATGGTCGCGCCATCTACTTTTAATACTGTTCCGGATATATATGATGCATAATCGCTGGCAAGGAACAAAAAAGCATTGGCAATATCTTCTGGCTGCCCAACTCTGCCTAAAGGAATAGCAGCTGTAATTCTTTGAACTAATTCTGGTTTTAATGCTTTAACCATATCCGTTTCCGTAACACCTGGTGCCACTGCATTCACTCGAATGTTATATTTACCTAATTCTCTCGCAAGTGAAATAGTGATACCATTCACTGCAAATTTACTTGCCGGGTAAGCAACTCCGCTTGGCTGTCCATTGAAGCTGACCATTGAACTCGTATTCAAAATAACACCATGATGCTGCTTAATCATTACTTTCGTCACTGCATTTGTCATTTTCATTAAGAAGTTCACATTAATATCCATGACATTTTCAAAACGTCCTTCTTCATATCTTTCAAATGGAACAGCATCTGAAACACCTGCATTATTGACAAGAATATCAATGTGACCAAATTTTTTCTCAATTTCCTCTGCAAATGCATTTATAGTTTTAGCATCTTTTGAATCAACAACATAGCCATATGCGTTCTTATTGTTAATCAACTCACTCGCTTTATCTACTGTGGCCTGTCTTGATCCTAAGAAAATCACAATGGCCCCAGCATCAAGAAAAGTTTTAACGGTTGCTAAACCAATGCCTCTCGTTCCTCCTGTAACAATAGCCACTTTATCGTTTAATTGAATATCCATAATTTAACCTCCAATATATCTTCTTCAGCTTTAGTATATCCAATTTATATGTTATGTACTATTGTTTTGCTCACAAAAAAAGTAAGCCCAAGCTTACTTCATTTTTTTCTCAATTTTTGATTTACCACCCATATATGGTCTTAATGCTTCTGGAATATTGATGGTTCCATCTTCATTGTAGTTATTTTCAATAAAGGCAATAATGGCACGCGTACTTGCCAATACAGTATTGTTCAAAGTGCATACATAGTAATTGCCTTTTTCCCCTTTGGCACGAATACTTAATCTTCTTGCCTGTGCATCACCTAAAATTGAACAAGAACCAACTTCAAAGTATTTCTGTTGGCGTGGTGACCATGCTTCTACGTCACAAGATTTAACTTTCAGATCTGCTAAATCACCAGAGCAGCATTCTAATGTTCTGACTGGAATATCTAAGTTTCTAAACAGTTCTACTGTGTATTGCCACATTTTGTTGTACCATGCCATGCCTTCTTCAGGTTTGCATAATACGACCATTTCCTGTTTTTCAAACTGGTGAACACGGTAAATTCCTCTTTCTTCAATACCATGAGCGCCTACTTCCTTACGGAAACATGGTGAGTATGAAGTTAAGGTAATTGGCAGTTCTTCTTCTTTGACAATCTGATCTTTGAATTTACCAATCATTGAATGCTCACTTGTACCAATCAGATATAAATCTTCACCTTCAATTTTATACATCATGGCATCCATTTCATCAAAACTCATGACACCCGTAACAACATCTGAACGAATCATGAATGGTGGAATGCAGTATGTAAATCCTTTATCAATCATAAAGTCTCTTGCATACGCTAACATTGCAGAAGATAATCTGGCGATATCTCCCATCAAATAATAGAAGCCATTGCCGCTTGTTCTGCCTGAACTTGCTTTATCAAGTCCGCCTAATGCTTCAATGATATCTGCATGATATGGAATTTCATATTCAGGAACAAAAGGTTCTCCAAATTTTTCAATCTCCACGTTTTCACTGTCATCTTTACCAATAGGTACTGAATCATCAATGAAATTAGGAATCTTCATCATGACTTCATGAAGCTTAGGTTCTAATTCATTTTCTTTTTCTTCACATGCTTTTAATTCCTGTGCCATTGCGGCAACCTGTTTTTTGTTGTTTTCAGCTTCTTCTTTTTTGCCTTCGCGCATGAACTGTCCGATTTCTTTGGATAATTTATTTCTTAATGAACGCAGCTCACTGGCACGTGTCAGTGCAGCACGATATTCTTTATCTAATTCATAAGCTTCATCAACGAGATGCAGCTTTTCGTGCTGGAATTTCTTTTTCATGTTTTCTTTAACAGCATCTGGATCTTTTCTCAAAACTGCAATATCAATCATGTTTCTCTCTCCTTTTCTTATCAATAAAAAAACACCATTTATTAGGGACGAATAAATCGCGGTGCCACCCTATTTATAAACGTTTCACGTGAAACATTTATCTCTCAATTAGATAACGGCTAATACCGGAAATGGATACTTCATTCACCATTTCACTCAGAGGTGGATTTCAACAGCTTCTATACTGATTTACACCAACCATCAGCTCTCTGCAATAGGTTATCTGCTTACTTGTCCTCGTCAACGTTTTATGTGAATTCATTATACAATAATCATATGCCAACTTCAAGAAAATTATTCAAAAGCATTGATAAAATCAATAGAAAAAGGGGCTAAATTGATACCATGTGCATTGATTCAGCCCCTTTGTTTATTTTATTTCCGCAGCAATTTCCATCACTGTATTAAGAAGATTCATGCGAATAGAGGAACGTTCATTCCATCTTCTATGATCCCATTCATCTCCACTTAATGAGTCACCGCCGTATAAAATTGATGCAACATTCACATTTCTAAACTGACCTACAGCATAAAATGATGCACATTCCATTTCAACACAGATACATCCTTCCTCACGCCGCAAGTTCACTTTCTCTTTTGTTTCTCTGTATGGTCCGTCTGTTGTCCATGTTTTTCCTTTAACATGGGGAAGTTTTCTCTGATCCAGTGCAGCTGTTATTTTTTCTGTTAAAGTTAATGATGGCTCAATTTCATAGGAAGGTGGTGCATAATGGAAAGAAGCACCTTCATCACGAACCGCACTCATTGGAATCATTAAATGTCCAACCGCCAGTTCATTCAATACGCCTGCCCCACCGCATGTAATAATATTTTTTACTTTCAAATATTGCAGCATTTCAATTTCAGCCGCAGCACCAGGTCCTCCTACATACCCCTGTATTAAAATGATATTCTTTTTCTTATCCCAATATAAAGGCAAAGAAATCAATTCACTTCTAAACATTGCAATTATTTCACATTTATTTTCTAACAGATATTGATCGATTGCTTCTTTAAAAAAGCAAATAACGCCTGCTTGTGCGCCAGTTTCAGGAGCCTTGCCATCTTTAAAATCATCTTCAGGATTAATAAAAGCAGACTGACATGGATCAAATTCTAAAATTGGTAATGATTCTTTTTTCATTTTTTTATTTTCCTCCTCTCTCCTATTTTGTCTTATTTTAGAGGCGGATCATGAACACTCATGATATTTGTTATTTTCATATTGTTCTCCTTTTTCATCGGGAACAAAAAATCCCGGAATTTCCCGGGATACAAAAACTACATGAAAATAACTCCCAGGAGCTGATTACTTTCACACATGTTTGTATTCGGATGATTTAAATACATATGATGCATATAAATATTTAATGATAATGTCATCGTAATCTCTCCTTTCTTTCTTGAGGTTAAGTATAGCATTTTCCAATTTATTGTCAATTAAAACATAAAAAAGAGGCTGTAACAAATAAGTGGATAAACACTTAGGCGTTACAAGCCTTTTTTCGTTAATTTTTATTCTGTTGTAAGATTTAGCTTTTTTCGATGTTCAA
>Ga0129308_1000940_pt1 | contig 35721 bp, 26 predicted proteins | sample L827metagenome_FD_94440 | JGI IMG/M metagenome (GOLD analysis project Ga0129308, IMG submission 94440) | Ring-tailed lemur group fecal microbial communities from Wisconsin, USA - L827 metagenome | ecosystem: Host-associated > Mammals > Digestive system > Large intestine > Fecal | place: USA...
CATTTGTTTTCTTATTCATTTCTGATATTCTTTCTTTTTTTCCGCAAAAAAACGAGCTGTGCAGCCATGTTCTCTGCGGGGCTTTGATTTTACCAGACCCAGTATAGCGGAAGTTGATGGAAATTACAATGTGTTGTAAGGAAGAAAAGTTTTTTCGCGCGGAGGAAGCGGTGATGACGACGAATGTAACATTTTGTCCTAAATTGTTGCCTTCCTTGTGTTTGTCTATTCATAACACGTTAACACGAATGACAGGTGAATGGTAAAAACGATAGAGAAAAATGGGGACATTAAACATTTTGTATCAAAGCGATGATGCTTATGCATCCTATCTGGGAATATCTCTCTCTTCATTACTAATAAGCAATAAGTCCTGTGAAGAAATAAATATTTATATTCTGGATATTGGTATCTCAGAAACGAATAAATTGAAGATCCAAAAAACTTGCGGCTATTATCACAGAAATTGTGAATTGATAGATTGCAAAGACATCGAGGATTATTTGCAGAACAAGGGGATTCCGCAGTATCGTGATTCCTATGCGACCTATCTCAAATTGTATGTGCGGGAAAGATTGCCCAAGGGATTAGATAAATTGTTGTATATCGATTGCGATACCGTAATCACCGGTGATCTTAGCCCACTTTTTGAAAGAGACCTGAGAGACTGCCCATTGGGAATGGTACCGGATGCATTGGCCTATCAGTATAAGAGAAAACTTGGCTTTGAAAAAGACGAAAATTATTTTAATGCAGGAGTTATTTTGTTTCAGTTCGATGTCTGGGAGGAGTACGGCTGGGATAAGAGGCTTGACGATTATTTGCACAGTCATGAGATGGCAACATTAAACAAACATGATCAGGATATTGTGAACATTGTTTTTAGAGGAAGTATAGCAGAAATTCCAGTGAGATATAATATGCAGTCCATTTATTACGCATCGGATTTGAAGTCTGTATATCGCGTGTATGGAAATGTGCTGACTGTATCGAAAGAGCAACTGCAAATAGAAAAGAAAAATAAAGTTATTTTACATTTCCTGATATTTAATGGGGAAAGTCCGTGGAATGAAGACAACGAACATCCATTTCATGGCATTTTTGACGAATGCAAGAGCCGGAGCCTGTGGGCTGATTTAAAACCCGAGAAGTCTCATCTGAACATGCTTTACAGAATTGAAAAATATCTATATCAAAAATTGCCGGGTTTTTCTTTTCTGCTTCTGTTCAGAGCAGTACATGATTTCTTCCATTTGATTTAGTTGTGAGGTGGGAACAAATGAGAATTTCGGTGGCTATGGCCTGCTATAACGGAAAAGATTACATTACAGAACAACTGGAATCCATCGCGAAGCAAACCAGAAAAGCGGATGAATGTGTCATTGTGGATGACTGCTCAACAGATGGGACAGCAGACGTGATAGATGATTATATACAAAAAAGTGGATGTCATAATTGGACGCTGATCAGGAATGAAAAGAATCTTGGATATATCAGAGCATTTGAAGTTGCCATGGGCTTAGTAAATGGTGAAATTGTATTTCTGGCCGATCAGGATGATGTCTGGGCACTTAATAAAATAGACGCTATGGTCAAAGTTATGTGCAAATATCCGCAGGTACTGTCATTGTGCACAGGATTTGCAGGGATTGATGGAGAGGGAATGCCGCTCCATATACGATCCCCATTTTTGACAGAAAATCATGGGTTGATTTTACTGAAACGAATGAAGAAAAATGCATTGTGTCAGCTGACATTCGAGGATGTTATGCAAAGAAATGTTGCAATGGGATGCACTATGGCAGTCAGAAAATCTTTAATCCGATTGTATAAGGCGAGCGCGCAGACTAATGATATGCCCCATGACTGGAAACTGAATTTTTTGGCGGCGGTTCAGGAGGGGCTGTATTTTTGGAACAGGGAACTGACTCATTATAGAATTCATGGCGGAAATACGATTGGGATGAAAGTTGCCAGCGGACAGATAGATCGGGATTATAGAATCCAGGAATATCAACGATATGTCAGTTCTTATCATGAGATGGAAAATATTTTAGGAGATTTTCCGGTTGGAAGAGAGCAGCGCAATCGTATGAAAAAAATCATTCGGACGGAAAAGTTCTATAGCGGCCGGATAGATGCTTTAGAACAAAGAAATCCGGTTAAAACGGTTTTATTGGTAATAGAGAATATACCCTGGTTTGGCCTGCATGCAATCTTGGGAGTTATGGATATTTTGCATTTGCCAAAGCGAGCACGATAAAAGGATGAAAAGAATGATACGTATTAATGATGGAATGAAACGTGGATGCATTTATTTCTTTTATGATGGAAAAGGCATTGTGGATGATTACATTACATATTTGCTGGATGATCTGATGCAGAATATAGATGAACTTGTGATTGTCTGTAATGGAATTCTCAGCGAAGAAGGGCGGCGCAAGTTTGAAAGATATGGAGGAAAAATTATAGTCAGACCGAATGAGGGATTGGACGTTTGGGCCTATAAAGCGGGGCTGTCATATTTCGGATGGGAAAAAATAGAGACCTTTGACGAGCTTGTTATGCTGAATCATACCATAATGGGGCCGGTATATCCATTTTCTGAAACGTTTGGTGCGATGAAGGAAAGAAAAGTTGATTTCTGGGGAATCACAAAGCACGAGCGAGCGGAAGATCCATTTGGTGCGAATCCGTATGGATATTTGCCGGAACATATTCAGTCACATTTCATGGTTTTTAGAAATCGCTTGCTTCGTTCAAAAGAATTTCAGGATTATTGGGACAATTTCAAAAAGATTACACAGTACAGAGAGTCTGTTGGATACCATGAGTCATATTTCACGAAATACTTTGCAGATTTGGGATATACATGGGATGTTTCCGTTCCTGTGGAAGATTTGAAAAATGTTTCTGATTATCCATGCTTTTATTGTGCAAGGGAGATGGTGGAAAACAGACGGTGCCCGATTTTTAAACGGAGAGCTTTTTTTCATGATTATGGACAGATGCTGGAAACTACAGCAGGGCAGCCGGTATTGGAACTTTATAAGTTTTTAGAAGACAGCGGGCTTTATGATATGGAGCTGATCTGGCAGAACATCCTGCGTACAATGGATCATTCTGAAATCGCAAAGAATCTGCATTTAAACTATACGCTTCCATCCAATGCATGTACCCAGCCACTGCCGCCGGATTTTTATAAAAAGCGTAAGGTGGCATTATTCATTCACATTTACTATGTGGATGAATTGAAAAATATGGAGCCATATATCCGAAGCATGCCGGATGAAGCAGATATTTATGTTACGACTCAGACAGAAGAAAAGAAGCAGCAGATCAATAGTTACTTTAAATCATATCCCAATAAAGTCAGCGTAAAACTTGTGCAGAATCGGGGGCGGGATGTGTCCGCTCTTCTGATCACTGGCCGGGAGTTGATTAAAGAATATGATTATATCTGCTTTATTCATGACAAAAAAGTGACACAGGAAAAACCCGGAACGGTGGGAGAGGGATTTGCCTACATTTGTTATAAAAATGTGCTGGAAAGCCGGAAGTATGTTGAAAATATTTTGAGTCTGTTTGAAAACAACCATCATCTGGGCATTTTGTGTCCACCAAAACCCTTGCATGGACCTTACGTGTTAGGACTGTTGTTGGATTGGGAAATGAATTATGCAAATACAGAAAAGCTGTTATCGGATTTGGGAATTAAGGTTCCAATGGATCAATACAAACTTCCGATTGCACCGCATGGCTCATGCTTTTGGTTCCGTACAGATGCGGTGAGAAAGTTATTTGAATATGACTGGAAGTATGAAGATTTCCCGGAGGAGCCATTGCCGGTCGACGGTACGATCTCCCATGCTATTGAACGATGCTATGCGTATGTGGCGCAAGATGCGGGTTTTTATACTGCTGTTGCAATGTCAGATCAATACGCGCGCATTGAATATACCACATTGATGCATTATGCGACCACTTTCGGAACGCAGAACCTGATGGGAATGATGGCGGGAAGCAGGAATTTTCATGGATGGGATTATAAGATCAAATATTTTTTGCGGCGGATACTTCCCAAAAAGTTGTTCGTCAGCGTAATTAATTTTAAACGCAGGCTGATGGGACCGCACATGGTTTATAGATACGAAGATAATTAGAAAAATGTTTATAAAAGGAGAGATCCATGAAAGTTTTGGTGACCGGAGCAGCGGGATATATTGGACGGCATGTAGTGGATACTTTGTTGAGCTATGGACATGAGGTTGTAGCGGCAGATCTGGTGTCGGATGGAGTTAATGAAAATGCGGTTTTCAGCAATGAAAACATTTTTTCGGGAGAAAAGGATCTTTTTGGAAAGCTGGGAAGTCCTGACCTGTGTGTTCATTTGGCATGGCAGGATGGGTTTTCGCATAATGCGACAACACATATAGATAAACTGGCATTACATTATCATTTCCTGTGTGATTTGATTGACGCAGGTTGCAAAAGGATTGCAGTTATGGGAACCATGCATGAGGTTGGATTCTGGGAAGGAAAAATAGATGAGAATACAACATGCAATCCGTTGTCTCTTTATGGAATTGCCAAAAATTCTTTGAGACAGGCATTACTTTTGTATGCGCAAAATAAGGAAGTTAACATTTACTGGCTGAGAGCTTATTACATACTCGGTGATGATCAAAAGAACCATTCGATCTTTACAAAAATTTTGCAGGCAGCGGAGGAAGGAAAAAAGGAATTTCCTTTTACGACGGGGCAAGCTAAATATGATTTTATTTCGGTGGATGAGCTTGCAAGACAAATCGTGCTGGCGAGCACCCAAGATGAATATACGGGCATCATAAACGTATGCTCGGGAAATCCGGTATCCTTGGCGGACCGGGTGGAAGGATTCATCAAAGAAAAAGGATTGAATATTCGATTGGTTTATGGCGCTTTCCCGGATCGGCCGTATGATTCTAAAATAGTTTATGGGGATAATACGATCATCCAAAAAATCCTTGAGAAAGCTGAAGATAAAGCGGGCTAAGAAATCGGAGGAAGAGATGGTTTTGAAGGAGAGTCCCTGTAGGCTGGGCATCTTTTATATGGATACCATAGATGGAATGGTAGATGATTATGTCATTTTTCTGTTGGCAGCGATGCGTAAACATGTAAAAAAAGTGCTGGCAGTGGCCCAAAATGGGAATACTTGTATCGGGCATCAAAGAGATCTTTTTGATGAAATAATATCAGCAGATGATATTGAAAGCATCGAAAAAGCCTATTTGTGCGGTCTGAACAGCGTGGGACAAAATGAAACTCTGCTCTATGATGAAATTGTTATGTTTTCTGATTCTTTAATGGGTCCGGTTAACTCTCTGGATGTCATGTTCGGTGAAATGGATCAAAGGGATCTGGATTATTGGGGAATTGTAGAGAATTGCAATGCAGACAGTCAATTTGTAGCTGTGAACAAATTGGAGGTCCCGTTTCAACATGTGGATCCTGCTTTTGTGTGTATCAGGAAGAGCGTCTTGGAGAAGGCTGAGATGGATCAGTTGGTGGGGGATGTATATATTGATGTATCGGATTTGAAAAAATTAAATTCGAATCCAATGCTTTATCTGCCGAAAGAACTCATAGGAAACAGAAACTGTCCGGTGTTTAAGAAAGAAGTATTCATGCAAAAACAAGGAGATGTTTTGGCGAACTCGCTGGGAAATATAGCAAGTGACTTCCTGAAATATCTTGCTGATTCTGGAAAATATGAAGTTGATTTGATTTGGAACTGTTTGTTGCGCAGATGCAATCAGGCGGATATTTTATCGTGTCTGAATCTGCGATTTGTCCTGTCAGGGAGCCAATGTGATGAAGCGGCCATGAAGATATCCGGACAGCGGAAAATCGCTCTGGCAATGTACCTTTATTTTGAGGACTTGATAGAAACTATGTGTCGGTATGCATCTTCCATGCCAATCAATGCAGACATATATATAACGACAAATTCTGAAGAGAAAAAGGAAAAAATCGAAGATATTTTTCAAACACGTCTGAGAAATAAAGTCGTTGTGCGGGTAATGGAAAACAGAGGAAGGGATGTCGCAAGTATTCTCGTAGCGCTGAGAGATATTGTGTACGAGTACGATTATATCTGTTATGTGCATGATAAAAAGACTGCGCATTTGACTCCAGGTACAGTTGGCATGGGTTTTGCAGATAAGTGCTTTGAGAATACATTGTATAGCAAAGAATTCGTCTGTAATGTGTTAAAACTGTTTGAAGAAAATCCGAGATTGGGGATGCTTTCTCCTCCCGCACCAAATCACGCTGATTTTTTTGGAGGGTTGGGGGATGAATGGGGGCCTAATTTTGATCAGGCAAAAGCACTGGCTCTGAAGTTGGGCTTGAATGTACCAATGGAGGTTTCCAAAATGCCGGTTGCTCCTTATGGATCGTTATTTTGGGTCAGGCCGCAGGCTCTGAAAAGGCTTTATGATTATGGGTGGAGATATGAAGATTTCCCTGAGGAACCGATTGAAACGGATGGAACGATTTTGCATGCGATAGAGAGGGTTTATCCGTTTGTTGTGCAGGAAGAAGGATATTATCCGGCCATTGTGATGTCGGATTATTATGCGGGAGTGGAATGTACGAACCTGGATTATTATGCGAGAACATTTAATGAACGCGTGACAGCACTGTTTGGACGGAATTATCATCATGAGTTGTTGAATCAGTTAGAAGAGCTGGAGGACATTTATGAAAAATATCATACTATTCGGGGTGAAAAATACGAACTGGAGTTAAAATCCCTGGAAACGATGGCGCAAATGGAAAACTTGGAAAAAGAACTGCAGACAGTGAAAGGGGAAAAATATGAGCTGGAGCTGAAAGCACTTGAAACGATGAAGTATATCGACGGACTGCATGATACGATGCGCAATCTGGAAAAACGGGCAGGATTATGTGATCGGATAAAGAAAGGTATTAAGAGTATCGGAAGAAGAAAATAAAAATGCAAATCTGGAAGGGGAAAAGGAGAAAATGGGAAAAATTACAGTTGAAACATGCCATATTGAAGGACTGAAGGTGATTACACCTACTGTGTTTGGCGACAGCAGGGGATATTTTATGGAAACTTATCATTATAACGACTACAAAGCGGCGGGAATTGATCAGGTGTTTGTTCAGGATAATCAATCCGCATCCAAGAGGGGCGTGTTGAGAGGATTACATTTTCAGATCAACTATCCGCAGGACAAGCTGGTACGCGTACTGCGGGGTGAGGTCTATGATGTGGCAGTGGACCTGAGAAAAAATTCGTTTACCTTCGGACAATGGTACGGTGTGCTGCTCTCGGAGGAAAATAAGAAACAGTTTTTTATTCCGAAAAATTTCGCCCATGGATTTTTGGTGCTTTCCGAATATGCGGAATTTGCTTATAAGTGCACTGACTTCTATCATCCCAATGATGAAGGAGGGATAGCATGGAATGATCCTGATATTGGCGTTGAGTGGCCGATTCCAGAGGGTATGGAGCTGATCCAGTCTGAGAAGGATCAGAAATGGCCGGGAATAAAGAGACTGAAATTATAAAAAACTAATAGAGGAGAAAATCATATGAAAGGGATTATTCTGGCAGGGGGGTCAGGAACGAGATTATATCCGTTGACAAAGGTGACCAGCAAGCAGCTGCTTCCGATTTATGATAAGCCAATGATTTATTATCCAATGTCGGTTTTGATGAATGCGGGAATCCGGGATATTCTTATTATCTCCACGCCTGCCGATACACCGCGTTTTGATGAATTGCTGGGTAACGGAAAGCAGTTTGGCGTCAATCTGAGTTATGCCATACAGCCCAGTCCTGATGGGCTTGCCCAGGCATTTATTATCGGGGAAAAATTTATCGGTCATGACCCCGTGGCGATGGTACTGGGAGATAACATATTTGCGGGACATGGACTGAAAAAGCGACTGAAAGCGGCGGTGGAAAATGCTGAAAACGGAAAAGGAGCCACTGTGTTTGGTTATTATGTGGATGATCCGGAGCGTTTTGGGATTGTGGAGTTTAATCAGGATGGAAAAGCCGTATCTATCGAAGAAAAGCCGCAGAAGCCCAAAAGCAACTATTGTGTGACGGGCCTGTATTTTTATGACAATAAGGTCGTAGAGTATGCCAAAAATCTGAAGCCTTCCGCCAGAGGAGAGTTGGAAATAACGGATCTGAACCGCATTTATCTTGAACAGGAAAAGCTGAATGTGGAGCTGCTGGGACAGGGATTCACCTGGCTGGATACAGGAACGCATGAAAGCCTGGTGGATGCGACAAATTTTGTCAGAACGGTGGAGACACATCAGCACAGGAAGATCGCATGTCTGGAAGAAATCGCATATCTGAACGGTTGGATCAGCAAAGAAGAAGTTTTAAAAATGTACGAAGTATTGAAAAAAAATCAATATGGGCAATATCTGAAAGATGTCTTGGAAGGAAAATATCTGGATGTGCTCCATTGAGCCAAGAGGAGATGCTAAGATGACAATTATTGTTACCGGCGGCGCCGGATTTATTGGAAGCAACTTTGTTTTTCATATGCTAAATAAGTATCCTGATTACCGAATTGTTTGTTTGGACTGTTTGACTTATGCTGGAAATTTGTCTACCCTTGCTCCGGTCATGGATAACCCCAATTTCCGGTTTGTAAAAGCGAGTATCACTGATCGAGAGGCGGTTTATAAGCTGTTTGAAGAGGAACATCCGGATATAATAGTCAATTTTGCAGCCGAAAGCCATGTTGATCGTTCCATTGAAAATCCGGAGGTATTTCTGGATACGAATATTAAAGGGACAGCGGTGCTGATGGATGCCTGCCGAAAATATGGAATTAAAAGATATCACCAGGTATCAACAGACGAGGTATATGGAGATCTGCCGCTGGACAGACCTGATCTTTTTTTTACAGAGGAAACGCCGATCCATACTTCAAGCCCTTATTCTTCAAGCAAAGCAGCAGCGGATTTGCTGGTGTTAGCCTATCACAGAACATATGGCCTGCCGATAACAATCAGCCGTTGCTCCAATAATTATGGACCGTATCATTTCCCGGAAAAGCTGATTCCGCTCATGATCGCCAATGCTTTGAATGATAAACCTTTGCCTGTATATGGTACCGGGGAAAATGTGCGTGACTGGCTGTATGTGGAGGATCACTGTAAGGCAATCGATTTAATCATTCATAAAGGGTGCGTAGGTGAGGTATACAACATTGGCGGCCATAACGAAATGAAAAATATTGATATTGTAAAGATTATTTGTAAGGAACTGGGAAAGCCAGAAAGCCTGATCACCTTTGTCACGGACAGGAAGGGGCATGATATGCGGTATGCGATCGATCCTTCGAAGATTCATAGCGAGCTGGGATGGCTGCCTGAGACGAAGTTTAAAGACGGTATCAGGAAGACAATCCGGTGGTATCTTGACAATAAAGAATGGTGGGAAACCATTATTTCAGGTGAATATCAAAATTACTATGAAAAGATGTACGGGAACAGGTGATTGGATAGTTGAGTAACGATTTTTGGCTGTGACATGGATGGCATTAGAACAGTGAGGAGTATTGCCGGATGGGAAAGTATGATTTTGATTTGGAATTAGTTGGTCAGAATTCTTTATTGCTTATTTTGGAACAAATCAAAAAGGGATCAACAGTTTTGGAATTTGGTCCTGCAAACGGGCGGCTGACAAAGTATCTGAATCGGTCTCTGGGCTGTAAGATGTATTTGGTGGAAATTGATGAGGAGGCGGGAAAAGAAGCTCTGCAATATGCCGAGGATCTGGTGGTTGGCGATGCAGAAGAATATACCTGGTTGGAGAGATATCAGGATATAAGATTTGATTATCTGATTTTTGCAGATATTCTTGAACACCTGCGGGATCCGAGAAAGCTGCTGGCAACTGCGAAGCGGCTGCTCAAAGAGGACGGCAGCGTAATTATTTCTGTTCCGAATCTTGCGCACAATGCAGTGGTTATCAATTTACTGAACAATAATTTTGAATATCAGACAACGGGATTGCTGGACAATACTCATATTCACCTGTTCACGAAAAATAGCGTTGAGAACATGCTGCAACAGGCAGGATTATATCCGGTCAAAAAGTTTGCAACCTATAATAAGGTCGCGGACTGTGAGGTGAAAGCATCTTCATCAGATGTCAGCGGAATTTCAAAAGAGTATTGGAATAATCGACCCTATGGGGAAGTGTACCAGTTCATTTATGAAGCGAAGAAGAATCAGGAATTTGCATCGGATGTTGAAAATTACTTGAAAAAATCGGTGAGCGCTACCTATTTGCAGGTTTTTTTTAATGGTCTGGAGAATTTGTCGGAGGAGACGAGCATCAAGAAGCAGTTGCAGCAATATGATGGGAAAAATTTATTTTCCATTCAATTTCCGGATCCACAGGAAGAAATAAGGATGGATCCTATGAATTGCAACGGCATTGTGAAGATACAGGACATGGTTTGTATATGCGGAGGTAGAGAAACAGGAGTCAAAATCTGTACTCATAACGCAGAGTTTCAGGACGGAGATTTCTACTTCTTTTCAAATGAAGATCCACAGCTTTATATTGTCTCAGAAACAGGGGAAGCCATGGATGAAATCAGGATGGAGCTGGAGTTCATGGAGCTGGGATCCGGGTATGTAGGAAGAATCATTGAGATGGTGAGCACCTTGGGGGCGGGGAGAAGCGAAAAAGCACTCAGGGATCAGGAAGAGAATGCAAGAATTCGGGAAGACTTGCTTCATGCAGAAGCTGAAGTAAACAGGAAGAGCGCAGAAGTGGAAGAAAAGAGCGAAGTGTTATTGATGAAAGAAAGTGCGCTTAATGAAAAGGATAGCTTTTTAAAAAATAAAGAGGAGAAATTGGATGAGAGGGAATGCACTCTCATGAAGCGGGAGGCAGAAGCTGATAAAAAAGATGCTTCCGCGATGCAGCTGCGAAATGAAGAATTTGCTTTAGAGATGGATATTAAAATTGCGGAAGTTCAAAAGGCATCCAAAGCTCAGCTCAGAAAGGAGAAGCTGGAGTTTCAACGGAGAGAAATGCTGTATCAGGATCGGATCGATAAGTTGGAAGCGGAGCAGCAAACAGCATCAGAAAATGTGAAAGAAACGGATGATCAGCTGAGAATAAAGGAACAATACATCGAATCTTTAAAGAAATTGTTGGTGGAAAAGGATCGTGTGCTGGTGGAACAGAAGAATGCAATGGAGGAAAAGGATCGCGTTATTCAGGCACAGGACAAGGAAATACAGGGATTTTTCAGTTCAAAAACCTGGAAAATTAACAGGATTGTCACAAAAATACTGCATCTGGAATGATGTTTTGAGGTGGGAGCTTTATGAACGCACAGATGAGGGAAGCGTGTGTGGAACGGACAGATATTGTTACGATGGTCAACGGAAGAGAAATCAGATCAAAAGGAGATTATGCGCAGTGGATCTGGGAGAATGAATGGGATCGGGCTTACGCTCCGGCGTTGTCCTATCGTCCTCTGATTTCTGTGGTCATTCCAGTTTATAATGTCGCAGAAATGCAGCTTAGGGATTGCATTGAGTCCGTAAGGCAGCAGACTTATCAAAATTGGGAGTTGATTCTGGTTGATGATTGTTCCTCTTGGCCTTCGGTCAGAGAAAATCTTAGGGAGTATGAAGGTGTTGAGCGGATTCGAATTATTTACAGGAAGAAAAACGGAAATATCTCTGAAGCTACAAATACAGGCATTGAAGCAGCACTGGGTGAGTTTTTGGCATTTGCGGATTGTGATGACATATTAGCTGAAAACGCGTTGTATGAAGTTGCTAAGATTCTCAATGAGCACCCGGAATGCGATTTCATTTACAGCGATGAAGATAAACTGACCGAGGATGGAGAATACCGGCATGATCCGTTTTTTAAGCCGGATTGGTCGCCAGATACATTTTGGTCATTAAATTATACCAACCATCTGTCTGTTTTCCGCACCGAATTGGTGAAAGAGATTGGCGGTTTGAGAAGTGAATTTAATGGCTCTCAGGATTATGACTTTACGCTGAGATTTATGGAAGTGTCCGATAACAAGCGAGTTTTCCATATACCGAAGGTCCTCTACCATTGGCGGGAGAGAAGTGTCTCTGTAGCCTCCAATATTGAGGCGAAGCCCTATACGCTTATGGCTGCAAAAAGAGCGAAAGAAGAGGCGCTTGAACGGCGCGGCATCAGTGGAACTGTGGAAAAGGTCAAAGATATGTACCAGTACAGAGTGGTGTTCCATAATGAAGAGAAACCGCTTGTCAGTATTATTATTCCGTCTAAGGATAATCTGGCCTTGCTGACACAGTGCATTGACAGCATTTATAAGCATGTCGGCTATCCGAATTTTGAAATAGTAGTTGTTGACAACGGAAGCGCAAACGATGTCCGGAGGCAGATCGAAGAATATATTCAGGATAAAAATGTCATCTATCATTATGAAAAAATGACTTTTAACTTCTCGCATATGTGTAATATGGGAGCTGCTCTTGCAAACGGCGACTTTTACCTTTTTCTGAATGATGATATAGAAGTTCTGCAGGATGACTGGTTGGATATTCTGGTTGGACAGGCGAGCCAAAGCTATGCGGGAGCGGTTGGTGCCAAATTGTATTATCCGAATTCGCTTATGATACAACATGATGGCGTTGTTGTTTTTGATGTGGGACCAGTTCATGCTTTTTATGAGAGTGAGGACTGTCGGGAATTTTATTATGGGAGAAACCGGTGTGATTATAATTATCTGGCGGTGACAGGCGCATGCTTACTGGTAGCAAAGGAAAAATTTCAGCGGGTGGGAGGTTTTGATGAACAGCTGGCTGTTACATATAATGACGTAGAGTTGTGTATGCGTCTGTATATGGAGGGATATTATAATTGTCTGAGAAATGATGTCATTCTGTATCATCATGAGTCTGTCAGCAGAGGAGATGATGCGCAGAATGAAAGGAAAATGAAAAGACTGGTGAAGGAAAGGGAGCGCCTGTTCAACCGATATCCGGAATTATGCAGTAATGATCCGTTCTACAATCCTAATTTGACGAGAAAAACGGTGAATTTTGGTTTGAATCTGATGAGTGTTCCGGAACAAACTGGAATATGTCGATGGTCCAATTTGACGTATATGGAATCAACAGCTATGGTTAATATTGATGCGGCAGGGGTTTATGGAAGTTATCTGGTTATAGGCGGCTGGGCGATAGATGAGCTGACATTTCCTGACAATGACATGGAAAAGGCCTTTTTGCTGAAAGGAACCAATGGACAAAATTATGTGCTTCCGACGAAGGCTGTTTTCAGGCAAGATGTGATAGAGGTTTTTGCGAGTGATAAAAACAGTGGGGCCAGATATGGTTTTCATATATGTGTGCGAGCGAATATTCTGAATCTTGAGCTGATGGATTATGAGGTGATCTGCCTTTTGTCAAATAAAGAAAAAACGGTAGGAAGATATATCTCTTCATCCTTAAGGAAGATGTTAGGACGGTTGGACTCTATACCGCAGGAAAAGGAATATTTTCGTTATGAGGAAGAGCTGCCTGAGACGGCAGAAGAGCTGGTTTATTATATTGATAAGGCAGAAAATCAAGGGATGGAATATTGCATTGAGGGATGGAGTTATGTGCCCTATAAGAATGATGAGTGGATGCGGCAAATTATGCTTTTAACAGAAGAGGGAACAAAGTTTTTATTTGATATTGAGCGAACGGAGAGAATAGATGTTGCGGCAAACAAACTAAATGTTCCTTTTATTCTGTATTGTGGATTCAAATGCAAAATCGGAAGGCGGGTTATTGAACGGCTGGGAAATAATATCAGAGTGGGAATGCTGCTTACGAATATATTTGATGATCGGAAAAAAAAGAGCGTGATTTTTCCCGGAATTGTAATCAATGCAAATAATTGAGGAGAATATTCATGGAAAATGCTGTTGAAATAGAAAATGTCACAAAGCTTTATAAATTATATGGAAAGCCTTCTGATCGCGTGAAGGAAACCTTCAGCCGAAATGGGCAGAAATATTATCAGGAGTTTTATGCACTGAATGATTTATCCTTTTCAATTCCTAAAGGAGAAACGGTTGGAATTGTAGGAAGAAACGGATCGGGAAAATCCACGTTGCTGAAAATTCTTACAGGTGTGCTTCAGCCTACAGAAGGGTGTGTCAGGATAGACGGAAAGGTTTCCGCCCTGCTTGAACTCGGAGCCGGGTTTAATCAGGAGTTTACAGGCAGAAGAAATATCTACCTGAACGGAACCATTATGAGGATTCCCAAGGAGGAGATGGATAAAAGGGTGGATGATATACTGGCCTTTGCTGATATCGGAGATTTTATTGATCAGCCGGTGAAAACTTATTCCAGCGGTATGTTTATTCGGCTTGCATTTGCGGTGGCAATTAATGTGGATCCGGATATTCTGATCGTGGATGAGGCGCTCGCAGTGGGAGATACAAGATTCCAATTAAAGTGTATGGACAAGTTTATGGAATTTCAAAGGGCAGGAAAAACGATTCTTTTTGTAAGTCATGATTTGAATTCAATCAAACGTTTTTGTAAGCGGAGCATTTGGCTGAATCAGGGACATCTGATCATGGATGGTGATACAGACTGCGTAACGGACCGGTATTCGGACTTCTTAAAAAGCGAACTGCCAATTCAGGATTTTCTGGCGGAGATGGAAGTGAAGCAGCAGCATGAGAGAGCAGTAAATAAGGTGACGGAGGAGATGATCGAGAATGTCGATATCGCAGAGGTTAGAGAAGTGAGGATGTATGGATCTGATGGAAGAGAGATCGTGAATATTGAGCATGGAGAAAATGTGAGGCTGGTGATCCAGTATGTAGTAAATGATACGGAGGTTGATAATCCGGTTCTGGGAGTAGCAATCAGAAGTATTGATAATAAATATATTTGTGGGTTGAATACACTGCTGGATGGCAAGAAGATTCCTTGGGAGAGAGGAGTAAACTATTACGAATTGGTTTATGACGGTTTTAATTTGATAGGAGGGAGCTATTATTTCGATGTGGCGCTGATGGATAGCACAGCATCTGTAAACCTGGACTATAAATCCAGGGTAAAGACCTTTTTCGTAAGAATGGGATATATTGCGGAAGGGGTTGTAGTATTAAATCACCATTGGAAATAACAGGTGTGAGGAGTCAGATAGATATGAAAAAAAGGATAACGTTGAGCGTATTGGTTGTGGCTTTTTGTTTTATTATTCTGGCATTGTTAAATTATATGCCTGGATTTCGGCTGAGCCTTGACTTTATTTATGAGATAGATGAAGAATGTCAGCTGTTCTGGGGAGATGATATCGGAACACTGAATGAACAAAATTCAACGAAATATTCCGTGCCTGCCCAAACCGAATATCATGTTGAAAGGGAATGGAGTAAAACAGATAATATTGTCAGAATTGACTTTGGAAGCAGCAAACAAAAGGTTCTTGTGACAAAATTGGCGCTCACAAACCGTTTGGCCGAAATTCCGGTCAGGTTGGACGAGATTGGGCTGCTGAATCAGCTTTCAGTAACGTCTCTGAATAGTTTACTCCAGTTTGAAACAGCGGGGGAAGATCCTTATATGGTAGCAGAGTTATCAGACTGCGTACAGAGGATGGAAAATTCTATAAGACTGAAAATGTTAGTTATATTTGCAATGGTTGCTTTCTTAATTGGTGGATTGGTCTTCTGGCAATACCGTAGGATATGCATTTTGATATTATGGATTCGGGATATTTTGAAAAATGGAAGTTTGATCTTTGAATTGGCAGTGACGGACTTTAAAACAAGGTACGCTTCATCTTATCTTGGTGCGGTTTGGGCATTTGTGCAGCCGATCGTTGTTATTTCGATTTATGTGTTGGTTTTTGGCGTTGGATTTAAGAGTACTCCGGTGAATGGATATCCATTTGTACCGTGGATGATCGCGGGTATTATCCCATGGTTTTATTTTCAGGACAGCATTACCATGGCAACGAACAGTTTGACGGAGTATAACTATCTGGTAAAGAAAGTGGTTTTTGATGTTAGGATATTGCCGCTGGTAAAGATAGTGGCGGCACTGATTATACATATAGCTTTTTTGATTTTGGCAGTTATTATTCACGTTGGATACGGAATTATGCCAAGTCTGTATTATATACAGCTTTTTTATTACTGCCTATGCGCAACAGTATTGGCGCTTGGAATAGCGTATCTTACGACTGCATTAAATGTTTTTTTCCCGGATTTGCAGCAGATTATCAATATTGTGCTGCAGTTCGGCATTTGGCTGACTCCTATCATGTGGAATCAAATGATGTTTGGGGAACAGGGGCTGAAGATTGTGCAGCTGAATCCTTTTTATTACGTGGTGAGCGGATACAGGGATTGTTTCTATAATAAGGTAGCTTTCTGGGATAAGCCGGGACTGACAATCTATTTTTGGGTGATAGCGTGCGGTTGTTTCATTTTGGGAACTTATGTTTTTCAGAAGTTGGAAAAGCATTTTGCAGATGTACTTTAGAATGGGGTAACAGATGATTAGTTTACAACCATATGAATGGATTGATGATAGTCCATGGAATACCCTCCTGGAAGATCGGCTAAAAAGACTTTCGGTCTACAGGAAACAGGGCTTTCTAACAGCAGTATATTTATCAGAGAACAGGGATCTGCAATCTACATTCCGGTATCGTGCCTATAATATGGTGCAGGCACTGTATGGCAGCAAAAAATGGAAAGGTGTTTATTTTTATCAGGAAGAGTTGGAAATGCTGGAGGAACATCTTACAGAAATTGACTGCATAATACTGGTTCGATATAAATGGGAATGGAAGTTAAATGTATTTCTGGAGAGGGCGGCGCAAAAAAATATCTCTCTGATTTATGATGTGGATGATTATATTTTTGACATTCGGGCATTGCAGAGTCTGTTGAAAGCACAAGGAAATGATAATCCGTCGGAGGGGGAATATCTTTTCTGGCATGATTGGGTATCACGGATTGAGCACAGCGCGGAGCTGTGCGATGTATGTCTTACAACAAATCAGTATCTGGCAGATTTGCTGGAAAGAATTTTACATAAAAAATGCTATGTGCTAAAGAATTTTTTCAATTACTGGCAGTATGAGGCATCCAATCACTATTATATGCAGAAAAAAGCGCGGGTTAAAGAGGATAAAGATATTGTATTGGGATATTTCAGCGGCTCAAATACTCATAAAAGTGATTTAAATCTTGCCCTGAATGATTTAAAAGGCGCCTTTCAAGTCTATCCCAATCTGAAAATGAATATTGTCGGTTATATGGAATTGGATGGTTATATGGAAAAGCTGAAGGAACGTGGGCGGATTCGTATGCTTCCTTTTCAGAATTTCATCGATTTGCAGAAGTGTATGGCAGAAGTGGATATTAACCTGATTCCTTTGGTGAACAGCACATTTGCAAATTCAAAGTCAGAATTGAAGTTTTTTGAAGCCGGAATTGTTGGAACAATATCCTGCGCTTCACCAACATATGTGTACCGGGAGTGTATTCAGGATGGTATAAACGGCTATTTATGCGAAGAGGATCAATGGTTTACAACGATTTCCCGGCTTTGCGAAGAAGGAATAGAGGAATCGGTGGTTGAAGCGGCAAGGCAGTATTCCATTGAAAATTATGCATATTTTAATCAGGTAAACAAAATTGAGCAGGTATTGGATGATGTGCGGGGAGGAAGTTCCTGATGGAAACATATAGTACAGATGAAATACAGACTGTAAGAAGCAGGATCCAGGAATGTTTCGAGAACGAAGAGCGTGCCAGAAGCATGATGGAGCGGACATTGATGGATCAGGAGATTTTGGAATTAAAATATAAAAGTTTGATAAAAGAAAATGCGGAATTGAAGGAGCGTTTGTTTGTTGCAGAGCAGATTATAAAAGAACGCAAATGGGCCGAATGGAAAGAGAACGGAGATGCAATATGAATTACGCTGAGACTGCCAGCTATAAGCCTGTTTATAACAGTTTATATTATAGAATGCATTATCCCCAGATAGCGGAAAAGGTCGGAATGACAGAGGAATCTTTGTTCGCGTATTTTGTTCAGGCTGGTATGGACAAAGGACATCAGGGATCATGTGAATTCAATGTATATTCTTATCAGAGATGGAACCCGGATTTGAAATTGGGCAAGAATCTTTCAGTCTATTATATGCATTATATAGAATATGGTCGAGCAGAGGGGCGTGTTGCAATCGGTTCTCCGCTGGTAAAACAGGTTTCAGAGTATAATGGGATTGATTATTCCCCTGTCTATCGGTTTGAGGAATATGTTTCTTATAACCGGGATGTGTGGGAACTATATGGTTTTCAACCGGATAAGGTGCTGGAACATTTTGTGCAGCACGGAATGAATGAAAGGCGTAGGGGAAATTCAAATTTTGATGTGAATGCATATCGAAGGTTTAATGATGATGTTGAGAAGGTTTTGGGAGATAACTGGCAGGCTTACTATTTGCACTTTGTGCAATATGGGGTGAGAGAGAATAGACGAGCAGTGTGAGGATTATATCTAATGAAAATGGAAATTAAAAAATTTCGTGAATACATTCAAAAGAATACAGTTTGGCTTATAGGGTTTAGCACAATATTAATTTTGATTTATAGTCCTTGGTTGATTAATGCCGATAACGTTCACGTAGATTCAGAAGCTTTCATTAATGCACCGGGTTGGGTATATAACTGGCTGGAAATAGGCAGGTACGGAGCTGTATTATCAAAATGGTTGTTGGGCAATATGCACTATAATCCATTTATGTCTTCTTTGTTTGGATATTTATTGATTTGTTTATCCGGAATCTTGTTTGGATATTTATGTTTTAGAATTACTGAAAAATTTTCTATATTGTGGTCTGCCTTTGGGGTGTTAATGTTTTCCTGCCCGATATTTGTAGAACAATTTTATTTTGATAATCAGATTATTGAAGTTGCTTTAGCATATGTTTTATGTATATTGGCGGTTACCCTAAATTACTATGCAGAATTGAGGGGTGGAAGATATAGATGGTGTTATCATATCATTGCGCTTTTCTTTATGGTTTGGTGTTTTGGAACCTATCAGATCTTTGTAGTATTGTATGTTGTAATGGTTATTTTCCTATATTTATTGTTGTATCGAAAATGGGAAATAAACGGAGAAAAGGCATATAATCATTATTGGCGTTTTATTTTTCAACAAATTTTCTGCTTTTTATTCGCATTTGGCATAAATACAGTAATAACGAAATTGTTTTTTTCTACCAGTGACTACTTAGTGAGCCAAATTTTGTGGGGACAATTTTCGGTAGAATATTGTCTGAATTTAATAATAAAACATTTTTGCAAAGTTTATCTTGCTGAAGCCATATTTTATAGTCCCTTTTATGGAATATTATCTATTATTGCAGTAATTTGTGCCTTTGTGGAGGTTTTTCAACATAAAGAGTGTAAGGCAAGGATATTGTATGTTGGAGGAATGGTTACCATGCAGTTAATGCCATTTATATTGACTATATACATGGGAAACGTTCCTGCGATAAGGTCACAATTGGTTTATCCACTGGTATTTATATGCAATTTACTGTTTATAATGGACCGGATTGGAAGGAAAAATGCACTCAGATATATAATCCCAGGATGTTGCATTGTTATTTTTGGGTCTCAGATACAGGTTACAACACGTTTGATATACACAGATGAAGTACGGGCAAAAGAGGATATTAGGATTGCCAATATTATTGATGATGAAATCAGAAGATTAGACTGTAGAAATAAGGTGATCGCATTTGTAGGAGTACCTTCAATTAACTTTAATAAGGCCTGTTTAAAAGGAGAATTGATAGGTATAACTATATTTGGATTTTCTCCGGAAATACAACCACATTACGTGAATAGTGGTGCTAGAATTTGTGGAATATCGGAAGCGATGGGATATTCCTTTACATTAGCAAATGAAGATCAAATTATGGAGGCAAGAAAAAGAGCCCTGGGAATGCCAGCGTATCCAGAAAGTGGATTTGTTCAGGACATGGGAGAATACGTCATAGTGAAACTAGGGGAAGATGCATGGACGGAAGAGGTGTTGAGTCCATCGGTAGAGAAATGCTCAGAAGAATTAGGGCAATATAGGGCTGAAGAACTTATAGTTGTAGTCGATAATATAGGAAATGAGTCGAATGTATATAAAATGCAGGGATGGATGCTAAAAGAAAATATACCTTCTGACCAAACGGAGCTCGTGGCTTTTTTATGGAATAAATCTGATAGTGAGTTATATAAAGTATCCATTGCCAAGAAGATCAGAGAGGATGTAGATGGTGCGTTCGGAAATAGCAATTTATATAAAAATTGCGGCTATACTATTTCGTTTCCATTAGATAGTTTAAGCAAAAAAATAGAGGAGTTTGAACTTTTAGTAGGATATAGATATGAGGGGGAGGTTTATTTGAATAAAGTTGAACTGTCACAATGATGAGATTAGTAGTAGATTACGCTTATAGTGAGGTGGTATTGGTGGCTAATATACAGATGAGTAAGGAGGTATGTATGATTTCTATAATCGTACCATGCTTTAATGAGGAGGAAGCATTGCCTCTTTTTTATAAAGAGATAAAGCGAGTATCTAAGGAGTTGCCCTGTAAATACGAAATTATCTTTGTTGATGATGGTTCAAAAGATAATACACTAAGGATATTGCGCAGCTTGAGTAAAAAAGATGAAAATGTCAGGTATATTTCTTTTTCAAGAAATTTTGGGAAGGAAGCGGCGATGTATGCAGGATTTTGCAGTGCAGATGGTGATTATGTTGCTGTAATGGATGCAGATATGCAGGATCCCCCGGCATTATTGCCTCAAATGTTGCAAATTCTTGAAACAAGAGAATTTGATAGTGTTGCGACAAGACGAGTATCCAGACAGGGAGAGCCGCGGGTAAGAAGTGCTTTTGCCAGAATGTTTTATAAAATTATCAATCGTATTTCAGATGCAGATATCGTGGATGGAGCGAGAGATTTCCGGTTGATGAAGAGAGAAATGGTGAATGCAATTATAGAAATGGGGGAATACAATCGTTTTTCAAAAGGAATTTTTGGGTGGATAGGATTTCGTACTTATTGGCTTGCATATGAAAATGTGAACCGCATTGCAGGAGAGACCAAGTGGAATTTTTGGAAGTTGTTTAAATATGCAATTGACGGAGTTATTAACTTTTCACAGGTGCCATTAAATATAGCTTCTTGGTTTGGAGTACTTATGACGATCGTTTCTTTTCTTGCTGTAATATTTATAGTAGTAAGAAAACTGGTATTTGGGGATCCTGTAGAAGGTTGGGCATCTACCGTGTGTATTATTACGTTGATTGGGGGAATTCAATTATTTTGTATGGGAATCATAGGACAATATATTGCCAAAATTTATTTGGAGGTTAAAAAAAGACCCCATTATATTGTGTCAGAATCAAATGTTGAAGGGTTACGGAAAGTCAATTGACTATAAGAAATTGTTAGTAGTGAAGTATGAGGGTACAATGGGAAAATAGCAGAGACAAAAAAGGACACTTTTATGGTTGTGAAAATATCAGAATGTTCATTTGGGAATCCAATGACAAAAGAAATGTGGACGGACGCTAGGATGGTTCCTGTGCAGCAGAAAATCTGATGCTTGTAGCCAGTTCTTACGGTTTTGGTTCATGTGGGCTTAATCCATTCATGATGCTTAGGGATGCAGAGCCGATTAAAGAAGTTCTTGATGATTTTGGTATACCTGCAAATCATATTGTATGGGTATTCGTTGCGTTGGGATATCCAGTGAAGGAGCAACACTTCAAAAGAAAAGGATGTGATCAGATACATATAAAAGAAGAATGTATGGAAATGGGGTTATTAAATGAGACACGGGCAGGTTTTAGCTATTAGTTTTGGCGGAGGAATGGAGGAAATATGAAAGTACTTGTAACCGGCGTGGCAGGGCAGCTGGGCCATGATGTCATGAATGAGCTGGCGAAAAGAGGGCATGAGGGAATCGGCTCGGATATTGCGCCTGTCTACAGCGGTGCAGCAGATGGCAGCGAAGTGACCGGGATGCCTTATGTGCAGCTGGATATCACAGATCGGGCATCCGTGTATGAAAAGATCCGGAAGGTCAAGCCGGATGTGGTGGTACATTGTGCGGCGTGGACAGCTGTGGATTTGGCTGAGGATGAAGATAAGGCTGGTAAGGTTCGGCTGGTAAACGTAACTGGTACGGAAAATATTGCTATGATATGTAAAGAACTGGGCTGCAAGATGGTATATATTTCAACGGACTATGTGTTTGATGGGCAGGGAACGAAGCCCTGGCAGCCGGATTGCCGGGATTATGCGCCCCTGAATGTTTACGGACAGACAAAGCTGGAAGGAGAACTGGCAGTTTCCGGTACTCTGGATAAGTATTTTATTGTGCGCATTGCCTGGGTTTTCGGTGCCAATGGTAAGAACTTTATAAAGACCATGCTGAATGTGGGAAAAAATCACGACAGTCTGAATGTCGTGAATGATCAGATCGGAACGCCGACTTATACGCTGGATCTCTCCAGGCTTTTGGTGGATATGATTGAGACGGAAAAGTACGGCTATTATCATGCGACAAATGAGGGCGGCTATATAAGCTGGTATGAATTCACAAAAGAAATTTTCCGGCAGGCGGTAAAACTGGGGCATTCGGAGTATTCGGAAGAACGGCTGAAGGTAAACCCGGTAACTACGGAGGAATATGGCATTTCCAAGGCCAAAAGACCGTTTAATTCGAGACTTGATAAGAGTAAGCTGGTTGAAAAAGGGTTTAAACCGTTGCCAACCTGGCAGGATGCACTGAGAAGATATCTGAAAGAATTGGAATTGTAATCATGGTTTTATAAGTTATATCATTGCGTAATAATTATGAAAGGAGAATTTGCGCATGAAAAGAACAACAAAGATAAGGTTGTTTGTTTTTACTGTTTGTTTATACATATTGACTGTTGGAAACATGCAGGTAGATGCGGCAGAAAAAGCGACGGCTGCGGATGTTACTGTGGCGACATCATCAAACAAAAAGGGTATTCAGGGGAACGAGTACAGAGATGGCGGATATAAGGATGAAGATTATCTTAATCTGGGGATTAATCATGTCCTTTTGAATCTGGATATGAAGGACATAATTAATACAGATGGGGCAGGTAAGGCATATGTCTATAACGGGAAAACATATTATTTTAACTATTCCGATAATCTGATCTATTATGAATGGAGAGTGAAAGAGCTTCGTAAAGAAGGAGTAACAGTTTCTATTGTGCTTCTGATGGGGTGGTCCGATAACCCGCAGTTGCAGAGTTTGATTTATCCCGGGGCCAGAAGCAAGGGGCACTATTATTATGCGCTCAATACGGAGGAAGCCGCAGCAAGAGAGCAGCTTGAGGCAACTTTTCATTATCTTGCAGAGGTATTTGGCACAGGCGAAAGTTTTGTTCAGAACTGGATTATCGGTAACGAAGTGAACATGCCGGAAGAATATAATTATACTGGAACAACCGACGCTGGGATAAATGTAAGTATATGTGCAGAATCCTATAAACTATTATATGATGCATTGCAGGATAATAACCCTTATGGGAAGGCATATATTTCATTAACGCATCACTGGAACAACAATAATGGAGGTCGTGGAATATCTTCAAAGTGTTTCCTTACTCTTTTTGCAGAACAGATAGGTGCAAGGCAGTGGAATCTCGCATTTCATGCCTATGAGCCAAACCTTCAGACACATATGTGGACGGAAAAGAGCGCAGATTGGTTGTCACATGAAGAGGATTCACCGTATGTTTGTGGAGCGAATCTGGAAGTTATGACAAATTATGTAAAAAGCAAATATGGAGCCTCACACCGTATCATTTTATCGGAACAGGGGTTTGATGCCAATGCGGGCGAAGATGAACAAGCGGCGGCGTTGGCCTATACTTATTATGCAGCGCAGCGCAATGATATGATTGATGCGGTAATCTTTGTAAGCTGGCAGGACAGTTTGCAATCCTCTCATGAGGGCTGCTCACTGGGGCTTCTGGATTCATCAGGTAGAAAACGGCCGGCATACGATGTATTTAAATATATGGATTCGGCATCCGCTGATCAGTATACAGACAGATATAAGGAGTTGCTGGATATCAGTGACTGGACCGACAATATTATTTTTGAAAGTCAGCCTACAGATGCACAGATCACGGGGGCCAGCATTTATATTCAGGAAGATGACGGAGAAAAGGTGGTGTGCGGACTGGATGTGAAGGTGGATCAGCAGACGGATCTGGAATACCGCTGGCTGATTTATGATATTGATGCTGATCAGTGGGATATTAAGCAGAGTTGGATCAGAAACAATCAATGGTTCACATGGTATCCCGAAAGAAGTGGGAAATATCTGATTCGTGGTGAGGTACGTGTTGCTGGAGGAGATTCAACGGGCGATGCAACGACCGGATATGAAAAGCAGAAATCTGGTAATCAAGGTGGCTCCGGAGATGGTGATAATTCGGAAACTGGAGGCGGTGATTCCGGAAGTGTTGACAGTGATGATGTGCATATTATCGGTAAGTGTCAGATGCCATATTGGGGAGAAGGGGGAGGCTATCTGATCGGAGTGGAAACGAATAAGAATCCCGATCAGAAACTGCAATATGAATTGTTCATCATGGACTTAACGCTATATGCGGAGGGAAAGCCGGCTTGGGTCTGGTCTAGTGGAAAGATTCAGGTCAGTGAAGGAAATGCTTTCTGGGCAATATGGCAGCCGCAGTATGGTTACTATCTAACTTATTTCAGGGTGTATGACGAAGATGGGAATCTGATTGATGACGAATGTTATGGTTTTGCCAATGCTTATTGATCGTCAATGTATTAGTTTTGAATATTCATCCTGCAGTTGTTAAATATCTGCAGGGTGAATTTTCAATATAAAGATGAAAGGTTTGGGGCTATGTCATTTACATCTTCTGTTTTTTTATTTGTATTTTTTCCTTTGTCTGTGCTTGGTTATTTTCTGATTCGAAAAGAGCTGAATAACTTTTATTTGCTATTAATTTCAATTTTCTTTTATGCCTATGGAGACTTAAAATCTATCCCGATTCTTTTAAGCTCTGTGCTGATTAACTGTATCTTAGGGATATGTATTGAAAAAGCGGGAAGTAATAGTAAAAAGATGGTATTTTGTCTGACATTAGGATTGATTTATAATATAGGACAGTTGTTTGTTGTAAAATATCTGATTTTTACGGTTAATAATATAAATCAGTTATTGAATTTCAATATTGTAATTTCAGATATTCTGTTGCCTATGGGAATATCGTTTTTTACATTTAAAGCAGTTTCTTATCTTGTGGATATTTTTATGGGAAAATATCCGGCGCAGAAAAATCTGGTGGATTTTGCTTTATATATTTCATTTTTTCCTCAAATTATGTCGGGGCCGATAGTGCGGTATAATGATTTCCACAAGGATCTGGCGGAAAGGAGAGTAAGCCTGGAAGGGATGTCCCATGGAATCGCAAGATTTATTACAGGATTAGCGAAGAAGCTTATTTTATCGAATTCATTTGCGATTGTAGCAGATAAGGCATTTGCGGTAGTGGGTACATCTGAGCTGTCTATATGTTTGTCTTGGTTGGGGGCAATTTGTTATACATTGCAAATATATTATGATTTTTCTGGATATAGCGATATGGCGATAGGAATTGGAAATCTGTTTGGCTTTCGCTGTAGGGAGAACTTCGATTATCCTTATATCTCCAAATCCGTTTCTGAATTCTGGAGAAGATGGCATATCTCTTTGGGAACATGGTTTAAAGATTATGTTTATTTTCCGTTGGGAGGATCGAGAGTAAAAACAAAAGGAAGGTTATTTTTTAACTTGTTTGCCGTGTGGTTTTTGACCGGAGTATGGCATGGAGCCAACTGGACTTTCATAGTTTGGGGGATGTTTTATCTTGTGATATTGGCCTTTGAGAAGTTTTTGGGTTATCCGGAAAAATTGAAGAGAAGGGGAAGCAGGATTATTTATCAGATTTTTACCTTGATATGCGTAATGGTCGGTTGGGTGATTTTCAGATCATCTGATGTGAAGGCAGCCGGAGCGTATCTTATGTCAATGCTTGGATTGCGGAACAATCTAATGATAAACGGCTTGGATCTTTTTCTGATAAGGGATAATGCAATTTTGCTGATTTTGGGAGTTTTGTTCTCAATGCCGGTTATAGATAGACTTAGAAGTAGGACAAGTAAAAGGTGTTTAAAACCTGTTGCTTGGAGCGTGTTGATATTATTATTTCTGGTTTGTATTTCATACAGTGTAAATGTGTCGTATAATCCGTTTATTTATTTTAACTTTTAAAAGGAGAAGAGTTTGAAGGAGAAGATAGTAAACGCCTGTTTTTGTGGCATTTTCTTTATAATTATTCTTACCTTAGGCGGGGTAAATTTAAAAAATCTGACAATGCAGATGAATAATAATAAAGGGAACCTTACTGTTCTGGAAAGTGGCTATAACGAACAGTTTTTTGGGAAAACAGTTTTGACAGATATTTATGGATTGACGCAAAGATTGTTAAATAAGCAACTGATAGGAAACTTTGAGTTTTTTAAGGATGATGCAGGAATAATGCACCCAATGGCCAGCAGCACATATTCCGGGGAGCAGGGGGAAGCCTTTGCTGAGGATGTTATTAAATTGAACAGTATATTGGAGGAGAAGGGAATACCCATGGCATATATCCAGATCCCTTCAAGGGAGCAGGAGGGGTATTCGGCATATCCATCCGGTATATTTGATGAAACAAGAGAAGTGATTGATGCTGTATTGAATGAATTGAAAAGTGCTGGGGTTATATGTTTGGATATGGGAGAAGCTTGCCGGACAGGGGAAGCTGGATTTGAAAAAGAGGAGTTTTTCTTTTCCACAGATCTTCATTTGACAACGGATGCGGAACTATGGGTGGGATCCCGAATGGTTGATTTTTTGCGGGAGACTGCGGGGTGTGAGATTGATTCATTCGTTATGGATAAGCATAACTATCGAAAGGAAACCTATTCGTTCGTGGGAAATCTGTCCAGATCCAGTGGAAAATTTTATACGCGAAAGGATGAATTTGATATATATTATCCTGATTTTGAAACATCATTTAGCTTAGATAACCGCATACAGGGAACGGAAAGAAGTGGGAGTTTTGAACAGGTGGTTATGAATGGCCTGGCAGAATCTGATTATAACGATTACACATATTGGGTAGTCAATTATCTGCAATTTACTTCACCGTACTATACAATTCATAATAATCTTCAGAGCAGAAACAGAATTTTGTTTATTATGGATTCTATGTGCTTTAGAGCAGTTTCCTATCTGACATTGGGGTGTGAGGAAATTACAATCTTGGATCCCAGATTTTTTGGTGGCGTTGATTATATCAATATGGTGATTGAAGAAAACGAGTATGATGCGGTGATCTTGTGTCATGAGTCGTCATTGCTTCCCTATAGTCTGTTTCCAGAGGAAAAAAACAGACAGGAGTTATCGGAGCTGGAAATCATGGACGAGGCACAGAATGGCAGTCTGGATTATTGTAATGATGTGTGGACAGAAAATAGGGCGGAAATACAAGTGAATTTGTCGGAAGCCTTTACAGAACTGCGGGGATGGAGTGCAGACGTAGGTGCAGGATTGCCTGGGCAGGCGTTATACCTGCAAATCGGATCGCATCTTATAAGGTGTGATTATGGACTTGACAGTGGATCTGTTGCAGCATTTTTTTGCAATGAAAATCTTGGCAATGTTGGCTTTTCAGTGAGGATACCAAATATTTTGTTTAAAAATATGGAAGATCCAACCTTTATTATTCTCGTGGTATCTGCAGATGGTGAAAAAATTATTCCATCAATTCAGTATACGGTGAAGGTAGAATAGGAGGCTGCATAGGCAGTCTGGCTTGACATGCTCAAAATCTGCATTATAATACAGGCAAGAGGCAAAGGCCAAAAAGATGGCTTTGCTCTTCCGGCGGCGCTGGCTTTTACCATATACCTATTCCCAGAATCTACTTACATACTCTTTTGCATCCGCAAAAGAAAGGGCGTAGCTTCGAGCCGCTTTTTCAATAATCTCCTGCTTTGAAAGGCCGAATTCCCGGCAGGTTAAGACGAGGGCTTCGATTCCGCCCTCTATTCTGCCCGTTTTCAGGCCTTTTTCCATGCCTGCTTCCACACCGAGACTATACTCATCTTCCCGTATTTTCTTCAGTTCAGCTTCTTCGTTATATTCAAAAATTGACATAGCGATAACCTCCGTTTTCTGGGTGAGCAAAAAATCAGACAGAATGCCGTCCCGGATGCATTCGTCCACGGCGAGGCGGACGGCGTCATCAACAGGCATATGCTGTGTGTGTACGCGAATGCGGTCTACATAAAGAGAGTATTCCTTAAGCGTTTGGCATTTTTCTAAAATTTCACAGTTATATCCCGGGTTGATGTTGAACATCTGAACCTTGAGTTCCAATTCGGGATCGCCCGCTTTTTCTGCAAAGGCGTCCGACAGCCGCAGCATCCGGCGGGCAGGCTGTTCCCGGGTGCCATTGTAAAATACCACGAATCTGGGGGCCGGGATTTTGATCAGCTTTGAGGAGTATATCGAGCGATTCCGAATATATTTTTCAAACTGCCGGGCAATATAGATCAGATCCCGCAGGGGCATATTGGGGTTTACCGATGATTGCTGTTCATAAAGGTTTAAAACCGAATTTACCAGAAACGACACATCATTTTTTACATTCATAAAAATGGCGTTTTCCAGCGTATACATTTCCAGCGCAGAGGGATCTCCATAAGAGGTATCGTTCAGCGCATTATAAAGCTGCAGTAAATTCTTTTTGTCCCGGTAAAGCATCCGGAATACGTTGTCCTTGTTTTCTCGCAACACGTTTAAAGTTTCTGCCATAGGCGCTCCTTTCTGTTCCATGGATGAAAGGGCAGGAGCAGCCGCAGCGCGTTCCTTTCAGCAACTCCTGCCTGAAAATGGGATCGTAAGCATAGAGTTCCTGAAATGAGATGCGTCAGAAAATGATGACGCAATGAGAATTTGAGAACCGTTCGGATTCGTAGAAATTTTATGCTTGTGTTTAGATTAGCACGAATGAGAAGAAGGTGCAAGAACAAAATGGGCGTAGCGGTGCTGGGCCGAGCGAAACTTTGCTCTCAAATCCGGCATTGGACATATCGCTGTAAAAAATCACGCATTTTTTGGAGCGCACTTTTTTCGCAAATGTTTATCATAATGTGTAATAAGAAGAGAAATTACTTTTTACGGGTCAGGAATGCGCACTGGCTGCGCATTTCTTGAGAACATGATACAGAGAATCCGCTGGATCATCATATGGAAGGGACGGTTAGCCGTCCCCAATTTATCGTCATAAAAAATCAGATAATTTAGAATAATATATCAAAAATATCAGATAATTTTGACGAACCGCGCGGATATTGCGTGAGATTAGCCGGGAAATGGAAAACAAAAAGCGGACTGCATGACGTAAGTTTGGGCGGAAAATGACAAACAAAAGCGGGCTTTAAACGAGCTTTGCCGGAAAGATGCTGGACAGGCTCGCTATTCTGCCTCATTCCCGTTCAAGCGCAAGCGCGGAGAGCGCTATGGCGTCCAGGAGGCGAAAAATTTCCTGCAGAAGATAAAATCCGGGGAGGAGCTGGGCCTGAAGGATTCTTCGGAGAACAGGGATAAACTTCTTTTTGATATTCTGGATGACATAATATGGTACCGGAATTTGCCGGATCATTGGGAAAAAACAGCGTCATCATTGCCAACCTGCTGCTGAAAGCCAAAAAAGAGCAGATCCTCAGCCCGGAGGTGATCAGGCTGGAAAAGGCGGACAATGTCAGGACAATTTTGCTGACAGGCGGCTTTGGTTTTATCGGGCAGAACTGCATCCGGTACATTAAGCGCCTTACGGAGGAAAATCAGGACGGCACGCAGTACAGGGAGTGCGTGCTGACCAAATCCATTCCTCAGAAGCTGCCGGAAAATGTGATCTGTTATTATGGAAATATCAGTAACGAGCTGATATATGAGCGCATTATTTCCGAATGCGAGGTGGATTATATGATTCATCTGGCGGCGATTTCCACGGTCAGCCGGAGGCGGAAGAACTGAGCGGAGCCTTTGATATGAACAGTCAGTCGGCTGATTTTATTTACAATACGGTAAAAAGAAATTGTTTTCCCGTCAAGTGCATTCATTATCCTGCCCTCTACGACCAGGGTGTATAAGGGGGTGTTTGGGAACGATCCGGAGGCTGGATAAAGGGGAAGCGCCCAGGCTGTATATCGATAAGGAGAGCGGGCAGACGGAACTGGTGAATTTTCTTTATGTGGAGGATTTGGTCAGGGCATTTGAGCAGATTCTGAAAAAAAGTGGAAAGCGGCGATTATCAATGATATTGTTTTCAATATCGGAAGTCCGCAGAACTATCATGTCATCGACATCGTTCATATGTTGATTGAGAGACCTGTGAGCCTGTTTATGAGGAAGCATCCTTTGGAGCAGAGCGCCGGCTCAGCGTCAAGAAAGCGGAAGAAACCTTCGGCATCAGAGCTGCAACCGACATCAGGAAGGGGCTTGAGGAGACTGTTGGGAGGTATTTGGAGACGAAGAGGGAAAAGGTATGAATGCATTTTATGTTTTTTGGACGCTGTCGCAGGAGAAAAGGGATTTTAAGGACTATTTTGTCCTGACCCTGATCCTGTCCGCAATGCAGTGAAGAAAAACGAATCCGGGGCGGCTGGCCTTTTATGGGGATCGCAGCACGGTGGAATATCTGGAGAAATACCGGCTGTGCGATCTGTGGTCTGCCTGTGACGGGGAGACGCTGGAACGGCTTCTAAAGGGGAAGGAAGCTGCGTTCACGCACTGGGAGGAGCCGGACGTATCCTCGCTGTGGTACTGTGAGCCGGAGAAACTGAGCATAGGGCCCGGTTATCGGTTCCATTCCGAATGGGATTTTACGCAGACTGCGGCCAATACTTCCTTTCTTTATTTATTTTAAGGAGGATTGGCTGAAGGAGTATTATGTGGAATGTGTCCCGGAGTATATGTATGATAATTTCGTGCGCAATCCTGTGAAGGAAAATCAGGAACTGATATTTGTGGAGCAGAGGCTTTTGACGATGTGCTGGCAGGGATAGAGTGCATGACAAAGTATCTGGATATGCTTTCCAAATATAAAACCTCGGCCGGAGTGCTGAAGGCGGGCGCAGGCAGCGCCTGCCTGTACGAAAGCGAGGAAACATGATGGTCAGGTAATCTTGTGGTGGAGGAACAAACGGTGGCTAAGGGAGGAAAATCCGCAGAAATTTCGGGGGCAAACGCCTGTCTTTATGGAAACACGGCCGCCGCAAGCAGCAAAAACAGCGCCAATCCGCAGAAATTGACAAGGGAAAACCAGCCCAGGTATTTTGCGGCCGAGGCCCGGCCAGTCTTCATATACAGACGGAATGAAATGAGGCTTGCCAGGGAAGCGATTGGTGTGCCGAGTCCGCCGATATCCGTCCCAAGGAGAAGTGCTTTCCAGTCGTTTGTAAAATTGGAGAGCAGCACTGCCGCAGGCACGTTGCTGATCACCTGACTCGCCATGGCGGAGGTTATGAGCGGATGGCGTGCCAGCAGGTTTTGAAGAAGGAATTTTATGCTGTCGATGGCACCGATATTTCCCGCAAAGATAAAGAAGCAGACAAAAGTCAGCAAAAGGCCGTAATCCATAGTGCGGTACAGACTCCGGTCTGCAAGAAACAGCGCCAGACAGACAATGACGAGCAGAATGCCGTAATGAAGCACATGAAATACGGAAAGCAGGCACAGCACAAATAAAGCGAGGTAAAGAATCGTATTCTTTTTGTCCGGAGAGGTATCCGATTCCGGAAGGGAGACGGATACCTCTTTTTTCGGAAAAAACAGCACGCTGACACAGAGCAGGGGAAATGCCAGCAGCGTATAGGGCAGGACAGCACCGAAGAAATCGCCTGCAGACAGCCGGAAGCTGGAATAAAGGTACAGATTCTGCGGATTTCCAATCGGCGTGGTCATGCTGCCGAGATTGGCAGCAACCGTCTGCATGACAATTACAAAGATCAGATAGTGCTGCTGGCCGGTCAGCTGCAGAATCAGGATGGCAAAGGGTACAAAAGTGATCAGAGCAACATCGTTTGTTACCAGCATGGATGCGAAAAAGGGCAGCAGGATCAATAGAAGAAACAGCGCCCGAAGCTGCTTCTTTCCTGCCAGCATGCACCGGGCCATCCATACAAAAAGCCCATGGCGCTGTAAGCCTGCTACCACCGCCATCAGGCAGAACAGCAGAGCCAGGACGCGGAAATCAATGTAGTTCAGGTATGTTTTTGACGGCGGTACAAAGAGCATGGAAAAAAGCATGCAGATTGCGGAAACCGTCAGAACAGGTTCCTTTTTGAGTATTCCGGCAAAGTTGTTTCTCATTTTTGTATCTCCTCCCGATCGGCTGAATGCCTGTATCCAGTTTAGCCTGCAGGGAGCATGGTGTCAACGGCTGTTATTGGAAACTGCCGGCTTAGTAGTCCTGATTAATTAAGCTGGCAATATATTCGCTTGGGCTGCAGCCTATGTAACGTCGAAAAACCTTAGAGTAGTAATAGGTATTTTCAAAGCTCAAGTAATCAGCAATTTCATAGATTTTCATCCTTTGCTCTTTTAACAGAATCTTTGAAAATTCTACTTTTTGGCGATTTATATAATCAATCAGTGAGATACCGATGACCTTTTTAAACATGGATGAAAGGTAACCGCAGGATATGCCGAAGTTTGCAGCGATGGAGTTTAAACTAAGTTTATCGGTGAGGTGCGAATCAATATAGTGCTGTATATCAAATATAAGTTTGTTTCTTTCGAACTCCTTTCTTTCTTCCAGCAGGGCTTTATAAGTTTTCATGGAATCCGGTTTCACATACTTATTTGCTTCCTTAGCTTCGGCAAACGAGATATACAGCGACTCTATGGAGTCGGTGACGGTTCCTGTTCCGATAAAAAGACTGATTGAAAAATAATTCCGGATAAGCTCAATGCAGTCACAGAGCGCGTCGTTGATGATGCTTTTTATTGCAGCATATTGAGCGGATGTAAAACAGAAAATGATAGCGAAATGATTTACATCTGTGGATACCAGATAAACATTGGCATACTTTTTTAAAATTTCAGGCAGCATATTTATCGTGGAGGAAAAGGAGGCATTGCTAATATCGGCACTCTGATGATTTATAGAGGTTTCCATTGTTCCATAAGCGACGGCAAAATGTGAATAGTCCAGGTTTAAGGATAAGGAAGCGGCTTCCTGCATAATCGCGGGTTTCTCTAATAAGTTGTTCAGAAGCTGAATAAAAAACTTGTCATGATAACTTTTTATGTTTTCTGTGCCATTGTGCCCTGTGTATTCTTCCGCATATGACAGAGCCTTTTGCAGAGCAGAAATTAAAATGTCGGGAGTAAGATCAATTTTGATCAGATATTCACAGACCTGACACTGAATGGCTTTTTTTGCAAATTCAAATTCCTCATAGGACGTAAGCATGATAAAAACAGGAAGCCTGCCGTAGAGGAGCTTGCATTTCTGAGCGAGTTCCAGCCCATCCATAACGGGCATTTTGATGTCGCAAATGACAATTTCCGGGGAGAGGAGGCGGATTTTCTCCAGGGCTTCCAGGCCATTTGACGCTGTGCCGCAAATATTAATCTCTATTTTTGATTGGTTTTTAATGATGGAGCTGATTCCGATTTGAACCAGAGGTTCGTCATCAACAATAAGCAAATTTATCATTTTGGTTCATTCCTTTCACAAACTTCTGATAAACAGGGCAAATGAAAGATTACTTTCGTATAGTATCCTTCCCGGCTTTCGATGGAAATGCCGTAATCACTTCCGAATGTATGGCGTATTCGTTGGTTAACGTTGTAAATCCCTATATTTTTGAAAAGTCCCTTTGTATCCATGTTGTCTTCATATAACGATTGGCGTATTAACTCGGGCGACATGCCAATACCGTTATCAATTACAGATATTATTAAATCACTATCTGATCTGGATGCTTGTATCGATAAGAAGCCCTGGCAGTTTTTGGGCTCTATTCCATGAAACAGAGCGTTTTCAACAATCGGCTGCAGGGAGAAGCGAGGAACCAGGCAGTTTTCCAGTTCTTTGTCTTTTAGCTGAACGTTCAGCTTTATCCCGCCGCCGTATCTGTGGCGTTGAATGAAAAAATAGTCATTTAGTAATTCGAACTCATATTTCAGCGGGATCAGGGAACTGCTGGATTTTGATATATTTTTCATGAGATGGGACAGTGCTGTTATCATATCGGCAACCCCTTGTGCTCCCTGAATTGTGGCCATCCACTTAATGGAGTTCAGCGTGTTAAATAAAAAGTGTGGATTAATCTGAGCCAGCAGGATCTGATATTCCAGTTCCTGACGCTGCTTCTCATCTTCAATTTTTTTGCTCATCAGCTGTTCGATCTGCTGAGCCATTTCATTGATGCCGTTTCCTATTTCCCCCAATTCATTTTTGTATTTGAATTCGTTTGTCTGGGCGAAGTTTCCCTGACCGATAATCCGTATTTGCCGGCTGATCTCTTTGATGGGAGTATCTACCAGGTGTTTCAGGATGCAGCTGATGATGATACCTGAAACGATGCTCAGAAGAAATACAGCAACTAAAATGATCAGGCTGGGGCCTGAGTTATAGGCAGTAAAAAAATTCCGGCTGATGCTCTGAATGAACTGTATCCCGTTGATGCTGGTGTTGAAAGAGAGGATCTGATCTTCCAGGATATTTCCTGTCAGCAGAGCGGCGTTGTTGTCTAAATATTCCGCGTTTGCATCGGAATAACCCTCGTAATGGATATCCAGTTCATCGAAGCGGTTGTCTTTTAAGGTATAAATTTTATCATTGATTCCGAAATAGGGGACGTTTCCCGGCTGCGGATAGCTGACGAGAGGGGCCTTTAATATATCGGTGGAAATTTCTAGGTAAAGATAGCCGATCGCATGATCCGGCTGATCATATATTGGCCTGACAACAGGGATAAATTGTCTGTCGGAAGTATTGGAAAACAGATCGCTTTTCAAATTTCCCCATACGATGTCGGATGCGCCGTACAGATCTGTAAAGAACGGCTGCTCCAGGATTGCCTGTGCCGGCTGGTAGCTGGTTGGAATATCCTGAGACATAATCTGGATATAGTGTCTGGCATCAGGAGTTGATATAATTAATCTGTCGGTATAGGCAGAAATCGATGAAAAGAACTTTGCGTTTACTTTTTCATAGGTTCGGACGGAAGAAACATTAAACAGGGTTTTGAGAGAATGATCCTGATCGTAGTCAAGCGATAAGGTTAAGTATGACTGTATGTCGTAATCGGATTCGCACCATCTTATATAATCGTTGATTTTAGCTGCTGCGTTATTAAAAGAAGCTGCTGCGAGGGAAAGATTATATTCATGGGACTGAATCTCATTATGTTTCATCAGCCTGTAAAATCCGGAGTAACACAGCAAAACGCTTATGA
>Ga0129308_1000941_pt1 | contig 35697 bp, 36 predicted proteins | sample L827metagenome_FD_94440 | JGI IMG/M metagenome (GOLD analysis project Ga0129308, IMG submission 94440) | Ring-tailed lemur group fecal microbial communities from Wisconsin, USA - L827 metagenome | ecosystem: Host-associated > Mammals > Digestive system > Large intestine > Fecal | place: USA...
ATTATAAATATTAAAAAATATCAGATATTTTACCTGATATTCTTTAAAAATCAAGTTTTTGTAAGAGAAAATTCCACTTTATTTTTTGTTTTTTTAAAGTGGAATTTAACTTTTCACTTTAGCATAAACATTGATGAAATTGACACTCCTCATACCTAAAGGAAAGAGATTCTAGCTACCTGTCCAACATAGTGGCTGATCAGTCCATTTCTGGTAAGTCATAGTACAAGAGATGGGTATGCCATTCCCCCTAGAACAAAACATATAGTTCTCTAGGAAATTAGTCTGTTACCAGCAAACTCAGTTGAATTGCAAATATTCATAATACCCACAAGGTCTCTATGAATATGAAATCCACATTTACAAATATAATTTCTATCATTAACATGATGTACACTTCCACAAACATGGCATTTTTGGCTTGTACATACTCAACGGATATGCCTGTTAATATGTATATTTTTTCAACATGAGTGAGTTATCTTGTCAAAAATTTCAACAACTGCTTGAATGACACTACTGTCAAATTCTTAACATCAGCCAATATTTCCTGCTTACATTTCAGACAGTATAAAAGAATCGCTTTTCAAAAGAGACAAGTTTTATTGTCATATATGGAGCCATCATAACGATTCAATATTCATTCCTCGTCGTTTACAGAGAATATAGTACATTTTCATAATCCTTAACATAATATCTAATATTCTTTCTACCTCTTTGAATAATCGTATGTCCCTCTTTTTCAAGCATTTCCTTCTGTGCCTCAATACCTCCAGGATATTTTGCATTGAGTTCTCCATTCGCCTTTAGTGTTCTCCAATAAGGCGTTTTGTCATCCTTACGCTGGAAACTTGCCCACGCAACAATCGAGACAAATATCCCCGCAGTAATAGGTTCTGTAAAATCAGCACCACTTTGCTTGGCAAAGTATTCTCTTATTAAACCTACCGTAAGTAATTGACCATAGGGTACACGTCGCATGACTTTGTCATAATCTAACGGTGGTGCAAAATACATTCTATCTCCACCATACTTCTCTATACTTTTTTCATCTGTAATCGTTTGAACCTTGGGCATGTCTTTACTATTATTCAACATTGCATTAAAATCTTTTTTATCCTCATTAGCCATAATAGCCACCTCCTATTCCAAGTATAGTTTGACTTTTATATTTATGCAATGAGACTGTTTTAAAAATATTTATTTTTTACTTCTCCAAATACTCATTTCTCAGCAAAGCAAACTGGAATTATCGTTCATTTAATTCATTCAAAATTTTTATTGTATCAAATCTTTCTTTACAGGATTTGCAAATCCAGTCACAATTACTTTTCTTTGCTTTTTTATGAAGAAAATCCAACTGCCCACCACATATCGGACAGGATTGAGGCTTTTCACTCCATAAACTTTTTAAAAAAACAATCACCTCATTTCTGCTTTTCATATTAAGTTTTGTTAAAACATCTTTTTCCATGCAAACACAAGCCTCCTCAACCTTCTAAATTATCAAATAACTTTATAAACTTTCTTTCGTAACATATATCCCTTTAAATACATCGATATTTTCATCTTTTTTAGATAACATCTCATCTTTGACAGTTTAACAATACAAAAAATATAGAAAACACTGATAAATTCATTTTTTTACTTTTATATTGTCTTGGAAGTCATCATTGTCATCCATTCTTAAATATTAAAGGTCATCTAAAATACCCAAGTCATTTTAGATGACCACATTAAATAATACATAGGCTATGACAGTCATGTAATGTTGCATAAACAACTGATACATCCAAATTTCCAATAGAAAACAATACCTTACAATATTTGTTCATTGGATACTCATATAATGAATTACAAATGATGATCAATATGGCAAAATAGGAAATGAATTTATAATGACCTCTTTCAATCTCATGCTTTTATCATTTAACTTAGACTATATTTTACTCATAAATAAGATATATCTGAATTTTTGAATCATTATTTTCAGTACTTCCTTCTAATACCGTATATACATTTTTATCTTCTAACTTTTTATTTGACTCAAATTTAAATTGATAATCATCAAATGAAATGCCTTCTTGTAAATTGACTTCAGAAATGGTTGTTGGTTGAGAAGCATCTTTGCTGCTATAACAATCTAAATATACACAATTATCTTCATTCATTAAAGAAAGATTTATTACACCCTTATCTTTATCTTTTCCAGCTAAGTGATTAAGCAAATTGAATGGATCAAAATTATGAAAACCTAAAAAATTATTTAACTCATATGTTCCTAACTCATCCTGCACAATATCATCACCATGAGAGTAATAAAATACGAAAGTTATTTTATGAACATTGGATGATGAATAAGTATAATTTGCTTCTGTAAGATGGCTCTTATTTATTGTGAGATTCAATGTTTTTGCAGAATCAGATCGTAAGAAATTAATAATATTTGCTATTAAGAATATTGATAATATTATAAGAAAATATTTTAAATATGGTCGTTTTTGATTTATTTCCATGGTAAAATATCTGCACTGTCAGGATTGCTGACATTTCTCCATCCTATCATTGCTGATTTTTCTGATGCGGTTATAACATATCCACTATTACTAATAGCATTACATTCAGAAATACTGCGAGCAACCAAATAATAATCTAATCCTGTACCTTTATGACTTTTATAAGTATATGTATGATCAAAATTAACAGTCTGCAATAAAAGACCACTTGTATTATCATATATATGAGTTGTATATTTTGCATAAGTCGCATAACCTCTTACTCTTAAACACGAATAATCATTTTGACAATGAACTTTATTTATATTCGCTAATGTTAAAACATAACTTTCGGTACTTTTTGCATTTTTCATATTATCCCTTCTTTCACTTTTGTTTTAAGAGTACTCTATATACTTATATATAACATTATATTTAAAGTTTGTATATATCTTTAATATATTGTAAATAACTCTTATAATAAGAGCATAATCAATATATTTTAAAGCATGATTATATTTAAAACAATTTTATAGGGAGGTATGAATGAACATGATGAATGAGACAATTGCAAATACAAATGATATCAAAGATGATAGATTACTATAATAAATTCTGAAGTATCCAAGTGAAGGATACGAAAGAATTTATTGTAGGTCCAGTAAGTGTTGCCCCTGTAACATCTGTAACAGTTCCTTTTGTTGAAGTGCTTGTTCCTGTAAAAAATGCTTTTCCTTCCAAAACACCATTGTTTTCTACATAAATTTTTTTAGTAAAATGACTTGGGAGATCAATGTCAGTATACGTCAATGATGTTGCCATTGGCACATCCTCAACTATTATTGTATAATTTTCACCCTTTCATTCTACTTCAAGTATTTGATTTTGAGTATCTGTTAGTGTCACGCCCATACTTATCATATCTCTGTAAGGCCTATTTTCATATGCACTTATATTCTGTATAGTTTAAAATATCAATGTACAATATACACATACAATCATTAAAATTTTTCTCATCATATTTTTCATGATTTTTCCTCCTCCATCGTGACTTTCCTGTTTTTCTTATTCTATTATAAAAACATATCTTACATTTTGGTGACAAAGAAAGAATTTCATTGTGTATTTTACGATTGACTTAAAATTGCTCTTTGATGATTCCTTGACGATAAGCATTTAACAATTCATTTAAATCATTGATTTTATCTTGTAAAAGTTGTCCTAAATCACAATCTCTGTTTTTAACTCGTGTTCTTTTCTCCATAATCTCCACTTGTGGTGTTAAACATAGTAATCCTTCTTTCGCTTGGATGTCATATGGACAATGTTGAGCCAGTTGTAAATACTGGGAATCATATATTAAAGTATATCCAGCAATTCCTGTTTTAGGTTGATAGGCTTTAGAAATACCTCCATCTATCATATAAAGTTTGCCATTTGCCTTCACTGGTTTTTCACCATCTTTGATCTTGACAGGCACATGTCCATTGATAATATGACAATGCTGGCCATGTAAACCAAAATGATCGAGAATCATTTGACAAACATGTTCATCTTCAACACATCGATAGTAGGGATCCATGATTTCTTTGTGAAGACTTTGATCATTAATAAAATATTTCTCAAAAACAGATAATTTGCTTTTTCCAAAAACTGGTGAATTTTTAGAACACCATAAATACCACATATAATCCACATCGTTTTGCTTATTTTCAGATAAGAAATAAGCTCTATTTGCAATTTCCTCGAAACGATCTAACAAAGCTTGTCCACACAAAACATCTTCTTCAACATATACATTTCGTAAAGTTCCATTTTCGTTCATAGGAATACAACCATGGAATAAAAGATTTCCATTCATCTTCTTATACATATTCCCATATCGATATAAAAATTGAATATGCTCATGAAGTCGACGACTATGTTTAAAGGAAGCTTGAATAGCTGTCATCAGTTGTTTTTCTTGCGTTGTCAGTTGCAGAGGATGAGCGGAATCAATTGTTGGAAAATAATGGTCATTTAAAGAATATATTTTTCCTAAATAGAGCACTGATTGAAAATCACGATTCATGTGTTTGAGCCATTGCAAATGATTCATTTGATATTCGGGATGATTTTCAATAATTTGCCCTTCTAACTTCATTTGAATAACTGTAATCGCTTTATGCATCTTCGCAGCTAAATCTTTATCAATAGGGTCGTATTTGTTTTCATCTAAGATATGTGGCTGAAAAGCCAGGCAAGGATCATCATGATAAACTTCTCTTGCAAAATCACTCAATGGTCTTAAATTAATCCCATAGCCATCTTCCAATAAATCAAAATTATTATAGCTAATCGCAATTCTAATGACATTAGCCATTAATGCTTGATTCCCACAAGCAGCACCCATCCATGAAATATCATGATTTCCCCACTGAATATCAACCTGTTTATATTTCATTAACTCATCAATAATCAGATCTGGTCTTGCACCACGATCAAAAATATCACCAATAATATGAATATAATCAATACAAATATCTCGAATAAATCCACATAAAGACACAATAAATGGCTGCGCATTATCAATTGAAAGAATTGTTTGAATAATGTCATGATAATATGATTGAATATATTCATCATGATGACAATTTAACATTTCCGTAATAACATAAGCATAAGCTTTGGGAAGTTTTTTATTGACTTTAGAACGTGTATATTTCGTAGAACAATATTTTGCGACCGTTATCAAACGATAAATGCTTTCTTCATACCATTCTTCTAATTCTTCTCCAGTTAAAGTCAATTGACTCATTTGCTTTTCTGGATAATAAATCAAATGAGCTAAAGTTTGTCTTTCGACATCATTTAATTCATCCTTATACAAAGCATCGATTTTACTTTTAATCACTCCTGAAGCACTTCTCAATAAATGTAAAAATGATTGATGTTCCCCATGTAAATCACTAAAGAAAAATTCAGTTCCTTTAGGTAAAGTCAAGATTGTACTTAAATTAATGATTTCACTCGTCACTTCTTGAGCATTCTTAAATTCTTGAGAAAGTAAATTTAAATATTTTGTATTCATATCCTATCCTCCATATCGTAAAAGGGAATGTCCTCACATTCCCTATATCCAACCATGTCTTACACAAGCCTTATAAATACCATCATCAACATTCTTTTCCGTCACTTCATTCGCAATTCTCTTTAATTCATCACAAGCATTTCCCATGGCTATAGAATACCAATCACCTGAAAACATATCAATGTCATTATAATCATCCCCAAAAACCACAACATCATGTGGATCTGCTTGAAGATATTGCATCATATGCATAATTCCTTGTTGCTTGTTGTCAGGCTGAAACATTAAATATTCTTTTTCAAAGCGCAAATGACCTACAGTTTCTTTTAAAGTCAGTTTATTTTCTTGATCCTGTGGAATAGAAATATACATTTTATAAATATTTTGAAATTGAGAAAATTGATACTGTGGATCAATATAATAAGTTGTCGGTTCTTTTCTAAAGCCTGCTTGTTTTAAGAAAAGAAAATCTTGCCCATAAACATCTTCACTATCAAAAGGTGCTATCAAAACCCCATAACCAAGCTGCTGTGCCTGTTGAAGGATCGCTAAAGATTTTTGAAAATCTAAAGGAACATTGTCAATCAACTGTTCATTAACAACTAAACCATGACCACCATTACAAACCATGTTTTTTAAACCTATTGTTTTCATAAAATGAATAGCTTTGTAATGAGCACGTCCTGTGGCAATTGCTACAAAATGACCATTTTCTTGAAGTAATCGTAATGCTGTTAAGGCTGACGGAACAATTTCTCTGGTTTCCTTATGTGTTAATGTTCCATCAATATCAAAGAAAAAATATTTCTTTTTCATCATTATTCAAATGGATAAACCATGCCCCATTGTCTTCTAATTTCAGTTAAAGTTGCCATAACATCACGAATATATGTTAAATTTTGTTGTCCGCCATTATGAAGAATATAATCTTGCATATCTTGCACTTTGTAGTCCAATGCCAATGCTGTATCACCTAATTCAATTGTTTCCACATGTCCATCTACAGTATAAGTAATTGTTGCAACATCGCCACGAGGATAATTGTTGACTTCAATATAACCTAATTCCCCTGCAACAACACCACGTTTTGGTTGTTTTGCACGCATTGTTAATGCCATTACTGCCATCTGTCCTTCAGGATTTCTTAAAATAATGCCTGATGTTTCATCAACACCTGTTTCAAAATAATTGGCTGTTGTTAAAACAGTATTTGGACGACTTGACATAAAATATCTTGCAAAACTTGTGGCATAAACACCAATATCTAACAATGCCCCACCAGCTAATTCCTTAGAGAAGAAACGATTAGTGACATCATACTCTTTACATGAACCAAAATTCACTTGTACCATTTTCACTGGTCCAATAGCACCGCTATCAACAATCTCTTTTAATTTCTTAAACAATGGCATATGAAATAAAGTCACACCATCACAAATCACCAAATTCTTTTCTTTAGCAATCGCAACAGCTTCTTCTAATTGTGCATCATTCACTGTAATTGCCTTTTCGCAAAAAACATGTTTTCCAGCTTTTAATGCCTGTACTAAGAAACGATGATGTAAATTATGTGGTGTGGCAATATAAACAATATCAACATTTTCATCAGCAATCATTTCATCAGCACTGCCATAAGCTTTCTGCACGCCATAATGATCTGCATATTTTTGAGCTGCTTCTAAAGTGACATCACAAACTGCATAAATTTCACCATTAACACGATTCAAAGCTACACCCATTTCAGTTGCAATCCAACCTGTTCCTAAAATACCCCAATTTAATTTTTTCATTTTCTTTCCTCCTATTTTATAACACGAACATGCATATCATCTACTGATAAGACAAAAGACACAAGTCCAACAAATAAAGACGTTTCCACAATGCCAACAATCTGATTCAAAGCATCATTCAATTTTTGTATATCTTTAACATCTTTAAATTTAGCTTCCATAATAAAGTTTCCATGATCACTCACTGTATAACCATCTTTTGCTGAACTTTTTCGCATAGAAACTTCACCATCTAACAAAGCGATTTGTTTTTGGACATAACCCATGGCTTCGGGAATGACTTCTAAAGTTACGCTATGGTTAAATGGCAAACTTTCAAAAACCTTTGATTCATCAACAAGCAACACATAGTGATCTGCCATTGAAGCTATGATCTTTTCTTTTGTATGAATGGCACCACCAGATTTTAAGGCATTGAGTTGAAGATCAACTTCATCACAACCATCAAATGCAACATCTATATGATCAATTGACCATGTTGGAATCACATGAAGATGATGAGCGATACATAAAGAAGCAGTTTGATAAGAAGGTGTCACAATTTGACCATTCCATTGTTGTTCTCCTAAATATTCTACTAAATAAGCAATTGTGCTGCCACCGCCTAAGCCAATAATCATACCATTCTTGATATACTTTAAAGCTTCTTGCGCACATCTTTTTTTCATTGTTCTTCTCCCTTTAATGGTTTCTTTAATAACGATAATATTATACAACCAACAATCGCTCCAATCAAGATAGCAATAGCATACATCCATGGATTTCCAATCGTTGGCAAAACAAAGATACCACCATGAGGTGCTCTTAATGTACACCCAAATAGCATTGATAATCCCCCAGCAACAGCTGAACCAACAATACATGAAGGAATCACACGCAAAGGATCTTTTGCAGCAAAAGGAATAGCACCCTCAGAAATAAATGATAATCCCATCACATAATTCACAAGACCTGAATTTTGTTCATCCTTTGTCCATCTGTTTTTAAAGAATGTCGTACTTAATGCAATCGCAAGTGGAGGAATCATACCACCTGCCATAACGGCTGCCATAATTTCAAAGTTTCCTTCTGCAAGTTGTGAAGTGGCAAAGACATATGAAGCCTTATTGATAGGACCTCCCATATCAGTTGATTGCATTCCTGCAACCACAAGACCTAATAAAACCTTACTTGTTCCACCCATACCATTTAACAAATGACTTAAACCTGTATTGATTGCTCCAACAAACGGATTGATAAATGTAGTGATTGTGGCAGCTAATAAAATACCAATCACAGGATAAATCAAGATAGGTTTAATGCCATCTAATGACTTTGGTAATTTTGCGAAAGCTTTCTTTAATCCTAAAACCAAATAACCACCTATAAAACCAGCGAATAAGGCTCCCAAGAATCCTGAATTTACATCACCACCAGCAGGATTTGCAAAAGTACATCCCATCTTGGCAATCATTCCCCCAACGAAACCAACTGCCAAACCAGGACGATCAGCAATAGACATCGCAATATATCCTGCCAAAACAGGTAACATCATACCAAAAGCTTGTTCACCAACTGTCTTTAAATAAGCCGCTAATGGTGTATTCTTCCCAAAATTTGAAGGATCAATAGCATAATCATCAAACAAGAAAGCCAAAGCAATCAAAATTCCTCCACCAATCACAAATGGCAGCATATGACTGACACCATTCATCAAATGCTTATAAATAGAATGTCCTATTCCTTCCCCAGATGTTGTCTCTGTTGCAGAAACACTCTCCCCATGGTGATAAACAGGCACTTCATGATTCATTATCTTTTGAATCAGTTCTTGTGGTTTTTGAATTCCCTGTGTCACACTTACCGATAAAACTGGTTTTCCATCAAAACGAGCCATTTCAATATTCTTATCCGCAGCAATAATAACACCATCACAAGCGTCAATTTCCTCAGGTGTTAACACATTTTGCGCACCATCAGCACCATTAGTTTCAGCTTTTAGTGGATAGCCTAATTTTTGACCTGCTTTGGTTAAATTTTCAGCCGCCATAAAGGTATGTGCAATTCCAGTTGGACAGGCCGTCACTGCTAAAACACGATAAGCTGTTGTCTGAACTGGCTTTTCTTTTTCAGCATCTTTCTTTGTTTCTTCTTGATCAATCAAGTTCAAGAATTCTTCAGCTGTTTGAGCATTGATTAATGATTGTCTAAATGTTTCATTCATTAATAATGTTGATAATTTGGCAAGTGTTTGTAAATGTACATTGCCACCATCAACTGGAGCTGCAATCATAAAACATAAATAAGTTAATTGCCCATCAAGTGATCCATAATCAACCCCTTTTTGAATAGTCATTGCAGCTAAACCAGCTTTTTTAACTGCTTCAACTTGAGCATGAGGAATGGCTATACCATCACCAATTCCCGTTGTACTGAGGGCTTCACGTGCTAAAATCCCTTTTTTGTAATCGACCTTGTTGCTGATGTTTCCAGATGCATCCATTAAATCAATTAAATAATCAATAGTTTCTTCTTTTGTTTTGACATCAACATTTAATGCAATACTTTTGATATCTAATAATTCTGTAATTCTCATTGCTTTTCCCCTTCCTGTAACTGTTTCAATAGTTCTTCAATTTTTTGGCGACAAGCAAGCCCACTGCTAAAAGCTGTAGCCCCTCCTGTTGCCGTTGCTAATTTTAATATTTCTTGATAATCCCATCCTGAAAGATAACCCGCTACAAATCCAGCGACCATAGAATCCCCTGCTCCCACTGAATTTTTTACTGTTCCTTGACATACACCTAAATGATGAACTTGACCATTTTCATCAACTAACAAAGAACCATCTTTCGCCATAGAGATCAAAACATTTTGTGCACCCATCTTTTGAAGTTCTCTCGCATAAAATTCAATATCCTCTATTGATTTGAACTCAACACCAAATAATTCTGCTAATTCATGATTGTTAGGTTTAACCAAAAAAGGATGATAACATAACGTTTTCATTAAAAGTTCTCCCGTAGCATCCACAACAACATGTATCTTTTTATGCGATAATCTTTCTAAAATATCACCATAAATATCTTTTGACATAGACACAGGAATACTTCCTGATAAAATCAAAACATCGCCATCATGAAGAACATCTAATTGTTGAAACAATTGATCAAGATCTTGTTGTTGTATAATTGGTCCAACTCCATTTAATTCTGTTTCTAGATCACTATGAATCTTCACATTGATACGTGTCATTCCTTGCTTAACACGAATCATTTGTGAATGAAGATGAAGTTCCTCATTCAACCCACGTACAATTTCATCACCTGTAAATCCAGCAACAAAACCTAAACAACAGCTATCAAAACCAAGTTCTCTTAAAATCACAGCAACATTAAGACCTTTCCCGCCATAGAATACATGTTCCTCTTTTGCTCTGTTCACTTCTCCAAGAGTCAACTTTGGCAAATCCACAACATAATCTAAGGCTGGATTCATTGTTAGAGTGTATATCATTTTCATATCTTCCTTTCTTGTGAAATTATTTTTCACAAGAACAATATAACACAGTAAAAATATTTCGTCAATATATTTTTTATGAAAATTTATTTCTTATATAAAAATATCATATAAAACAAAAAAACAGATATTTTATCTGTTTTTATTGCCTTGAGTCTTTTTTATAAAGAGATGATATATTCTTTCAATGTCTTCATCATCTAATTGTAATTGCGTATGTTCATGTTTTGTTTTTATTGTAGATATCAGATCTTTTTTTAAAACAATGGGAAATTTTTGACACTGAATATCTAATTGACTCTTGTCTGTAAACGCTGCTATAAAAATCATGGGGAATGTCGTATCACCAATCAGATCTTGAAAATGTTTTTGAAAATTTTTAAAGTTATCAATAGGATCAGGAAGGATATGGGTTTTATTTTCATTTCCAATACTCTTGATTTGGTGATCTTTAATGATATAGCGGGCAGTTTCATTATAGAGTTGAATGACATAGAGTCCACTTGATAGCAATATTAATATATAAGGTTGGAGAATATCTTTTTGTGATGTTTTTGTGATTTGAAACATGATGCGATGATGTCCGAGTTCATTTTCTAACCAATAGCTTGTTGACATTCTTTTCAGATTCTTTTGACGAAACAAAAACTCCAAGAATCCTGAATAAATCTCTGTATAAAAACTTGCTTTAAAAACATAATAACTGCGAATTGTTTTGATTATTGTCATCAGGGCATAAATACAAAGGAAACCTACAAACACACTCAATAAAGCTTGATATTCTTCCATAAAAACATGTCTCCTAATCTAATTCAGGTCCATTATCTTTTTCAAAAATATAACGATTGTTAGAACCAATTAATCTCATATAACTCTTAATAAAATCTTTCATAGCTTCTTCAACAGCTTCATTTAATTCCATATATTGAATATCTGGCTGTTCAGCTAAAACCTTTAACATACTTTCTTTTGCATAATTCATTAAATCAGTACATACATTAATCTTATTAATACCACAAGCAACAGCTTTTTTGATATTCTCTTCACCAGCACCAGATCCCCCATGTAAAACAAGTGGCATCTGTAATGTTTCTTTAAGTTCTGTTAAACGTTCAAAATCTAAACGAGGAATCATTCCTTTAGGATAACTTCCATGAGCTGTTCCAATAGCAACAGCTAAACAGTCACACCCTGTTCTTTCAACGAACTCTTTTGCTTGAGCAACATTTGTATAATAATCAGCATTTTGTCCATCTGCGTTGGCAGCGACACCAACATGACCAAGTTCTGCTTCAACAGATAACCCTTTAGCATGAGCTAAAGCTGCAACTGCACGGACACGACGAATATTTTCTTCAAAAGGATAGCTTGAAGCATCAACCATTACACTTGAATAACCACATTGAATAGCTGTATTGATATCCTCAATATTCACACCATGATCAATATTTAAAGCAACTGGAACACTGGCTCTTTCAGCTAAATTTTTCACCATTGGTGCTAAAATATAAGGATAAGCATGAGCTTTCATTTGACGAGGTGAAATGTTTAAAATGACTGCTGAGTGTTCTTCTTCAGCACTTTCAATACATGCTTTCACTTGTTCCATATTCACAACATTAATCGCCATGACAGCATAATGATGATCATGTGCATGCCATAACATTTCTTTCATAGATACATACATATAGAATCTCCTTTTCTTAGAAGGAGATGTCTTCACATCTCCTTATTCTATCATTTATTTTGTTTCAATTGGTTTCTTTAAGAAGGCATAGATGACACCAGTCACACAACTTCCTAATAACCATAAACCAATAAACAATAATGGATTTGAAGTCATTGGAATAACAAAGATACCACCATGAACAGCTGGAGAAGCAAGTGATGTCACCATACATAAACCACCTGTCACAGCTCCACCAATCATACAAGACACAACAACTCTCACAGGATCTTTTACTAAGAATGGAATAACGGCTTCTTCAATATAAACACAAGATAACATTAAAGCAGATTTAGCATTTTCTCTATCAACATCATCAAATTTCTTTTTACCACCAATAAATGTAGCAATAGCAATTCCTAAAGGAGCAGTCATACCTGAACACATTTTAGCTGAAGTTGGAATAAAGAAACCATCAGCATTTAATCCATTTGTCACCATAGCAGCAGCTTTTCCAATAGGACCACCCATATCAGCACACATCATTGCTCCAATTGCAGCTCCAAAGACAAATTTAGAACCTGTATTTAAACTCATTAAGAAATTTTGCATTGCTGTCATAAACATAGCAATTGGGGTACCAACAATGTAATACATCACTAAACCACAAACCAATGTAGCAACGGTTGGAATAACCAAAATTGGCATAACACCTTGCAAAGCTTTAGGAACTGGCCATTTTTTCATCCACATAACAACATAACCAACCATTAAACCACCAACAAGACCACCAACAAATCCTGTATTAATAGTTCCTGCTAAAGTTCCCATTGCAAGTCCAGGAGCAATCCCTGGTTTATCAGCCATAGCATAAGCTGTAAAAGCAGCTACTGCTGGAACAGTAAAGTTCCATAAGCTTGTTCCAATGAGATAAATAACTTTTGCTAAAGTATCAACAGTTTCCATTTCAGCACCGATATTATATCCACCCATCATTTTAGCAATCGCTTGTAAAACACCACCACCAACAATAACAGGAATCATATAAGAAATACCAGTCATGACGGAATCTTTAATAAATGCACCTGTGCTTTTCTTTTGCACATTCTTTCTTTTTATCTCTGCCATTTTCTTAACCCTCCAAAGCTTCTAATAATTCTTGAACGATACCTTCAGCGTCCTTCACTGCTTCTTGAACAGCAACAGTCATTGTAGGAACATCTTCAAAACGTTCTGAATCTTTAATTCTAATGTCACTGGCAATAATCGCCGCATCACATCTTTCTAAATCTTCTTTTGTAATTTCATTTTCTAAACCTTGAGCTCCTTGAGTCTCCACTTTGACTTCATGCCCAGCAGCTTTCACAGCTTTTTCTAAATTTGCAGCAGCCATATAAGTATGGGCAATACCAACTGGACAAGCAGTTACACAAACAATATACATAATGTCTATTCTCCCTTCATCTCAAATAATTTTTTTATTTCTTCAACAGATGATGCATTTAATAGTCCGGATCTAAAATCATCATCCATTAAATTCTTAGCCAGTGTTGATAACATCTTTAAATGAACATTATCAGACGAATTAGGTGCAGCCAACATAATAATATAATCAACAGGTTTATCATCTAATGAACCCCATTCAATAGGATTTTCTAACTTCACAAGTGTAAAAGCTGCTTCCTTAACACAATCATCTTTACAGTGCGGAATGGCAATACCATTCCCTATTCCTGTAGCAAATTCTTCCTCTCTTGCAAAAACACCTTGAATATATTGATCAACATTTGAAACCTTTCCTGCTTCAAACATCATCATTCCAACTTTTTGAATAGCTTCACTTTTATCTTTGACAAGAAGATCAAAATGAACTAATTTTTCATCAAGCATATCTACGAGTCTCACAATTTTTTCCCCCTTAACTTCGGTTTTTCTTTACATCCCTATCATAACAAGCATTTTTCATATTGACAAATCATCATATTTCACCAAATTAGTGCAATTCATCTTTATTTTCCTTTTTTTATATATTTTTCTTCAATTTTTCCCATAAAAGTGCCTATTTTTCCAATTAAAATCAACATTTTTCACTAAGCTAGTGAGAATAATTTCATTTACGTCTGTCTGATGACTGATTATAATGATAGTGAAATAAAGAAAGTGAGGTATAATATGATAAATTTTGAATTTTCTACTCCTACCAAAATTATTTTTGGTAAAGGAACTCATGGAGAAGTTGGTAAAGAAATTAAGGAAAGAGGGTATCACAAAGTTCTCATTCATTATGGTGGAACTTTCTTAGAAGAAAATGGTGTTTTAGACACTGTACATAAGAGTTTAACTGATGAAGGTCTTGAATATGTTGACTTCGATGGTGTCGTGCCTAACCCTCGATTAAAGAGAGCTCAAGAAGGGGTTGAACTTTGTAAAAAAGAAGGTGTTGATTTTATTCTTGCGATTGGTGGTGGTTCTGCCATTGACTCTGCAAAAACAATTGCCTATGGTTTAGCCAATGATTTTGCTTTAGAAGATTTATTCTTAGGAAAAGTCACAACAACAAAGATTGCTCCAATTGGATGTATTTCAACTATTGCCGCAACTGGTTCTGAAACAAGTAACTCTACAGTTATTGATATTGAAACAGAAGATCAAGGCATCTTAAAAAGATCTTACAATCATGATTGTGCGAGACCATTATTTGCCATTATGAATCCTGAATTAACATATACATTACCAATGTATCAAACTTGCAGTGGTGCTGCTGATATTATGATGCATACAATGGAACGTTATTTCACAAATGTTTCTGATGTGCAATTAATTGATCGTATGTCTGAAGGTTTATTAGTAACAGTGAAGGAAGAAGCTTTAAAGGTTATCAAAGATCCAACAAATTATGAAGTGCGTGCCAATTTAATGTGGGCTGGAAGTCTTTCTCACAATGGTTTAACTGGTACTGGACGTATAGGTGATTTTGCTACACATAAAATCGGACATGAATTAAGTGCGATGTTTGATGCAACTCATGGAGCCAGCTTAACAGCTGTTTGGTCAAGTTGGGCAAAATATGTTTATAAAACAAATATTGCAAGGTTTGCACAATTTGCTGTTGAAGTTTTTAATGTTGAAGAAAATTATCATGATTTAGAAGAAACAGCTTTAAAAGGTATTGAGGCTTGGGATCAGTGGTGTCATCAAATTGGTATGCCTACAACTTTAAAAGAATTAGGAATTGAACCAACTGATGAACAAATTGATGAAATGGCTCAAAAAGCAGCTGATACAGGTCACGGTGTGATTGGTGGATTCATGCAATTAAGGAAAGAAGACATTATAAAAATCTATAACATGGCAAAATAACCCATTCCTATCTTAAAAAAGATATCTCCCTAAAATCGAGAGATATCTTTTTTATAGCCCCAAAAAATAGTAGAAATGTTGAAATCAAGAGATGACCACATCATGATTTGAATATACTTTTGTTCAAAAGATAGATATTGCATTGAAGTCTCTTTGTCATTTTAGAATATCGTTCAACAAGCAGTTAAGCAAATCATGAAGATAATAGGAAAATAAATGATTTTGATTTCACGTATTATTATAGGAATGTTAAATTGGATGGAAAGAAACAGAAATCATTGTGATCTCTGTTTTTAATATCTTGGTAGTTCTCTTTTGGCAATTGGTTGGTAAAAAAATGATAATAATAATGTTCCAATTCCGAATCCTAAAAGTACAATAAATCCTAAAATATAATGATGTGTGACTGTTTGAATTGCTCCTATAAATGTTGGATACAAGGACAAAACCAATGTTCCAATATTGGTTATTGAGAAATTCATCGAAAAATAATCATTACCATATAAATAGCGAATAACAATCGGAGCTAAACTAGAACTTCCACCATAACAAAACATCACACAAGCGCCACCTATTGCAAATAAAATGAGATTCTGCATTTTTAATCCACAAACCATCACACATAACGCTATAGAGACAAGTCCACCTAATATTTTTAAAATAAACGATGTTCCCTTACGATCAAATACCATTCCCCACAAAACTCTACCTAACCCATTAAACAAAGACACAATACTCACAATCGTGGCTGTAAAGGTCGTAGAAATAGCCAAATCTTCGTGAATAGCTGGTGCCATATGATTAATCAATGACATTCCTATACCACCCATGAAAATATAAAATAGAACAAAAACATAAAATGTTGGTGATTTTAAAAGCTGATAAGGCTGATAATTGATATTATTTTCAGCTGATTGTGTTCTTTGAGGAAGCTGTTCTTGTTCTTGAACAGTTGGAAAATGAATGATAAAACTTCCAACAAACAACACAATAAAAGCACTGATACCTAAAAGAGTAAAAACGCCTTTCCAGCTGATCATAGCAATTCCATATTCACACAATTGTCCAAAAACCGTTGTACTCATAGCATATCCCATTAATAGAATACCTGTTGCTAAACCTAATTTATCTTGAAAATAAAGTGGCAAAATGCTCACACAAACATTATAAATCAAACCAATTGAAAATCCACAACAAACACTATAACTTAAATAAAGATGCCAAGGTACTGTTGCAAAGGTTGATCCAAGGAATCCTCCTCCCATCACAAAAGCAACAACTCGCATAATGTATTGAGGATTCATTTTTTTAACAATAAAACCACCAACAAAACTGCCTAATGAAAAACAAATAAAACATAATGTAAAAACCAGTGATGTCTGTGAACGTACAAACCCCAAATCATTTTCAATAGGCACCACAAATAAAGAAAAAGCATAACCTATTCCCATAAATAAGAGAATAACGACAGCACATACTAAATAAAACCATCTTTTCTTCAAAATCACTTTCATATAACCCCTCTATTTTAATGCATTCATAAATTCCTTATAATTGTTTGCATCTAAAATCTTTTGAATTCTTGTCACATCTTTTGTCAACGTAGCCAATTGCCCAAAAATTAATCGAAACGGTTCTTTATGATCAGGATCTAAAGCAATCATTAAAATCATTTGAACCCTTTCCTCACCCCATTGAATAGGTTTCTTTAAAGTCATAAACCCTATTCCATCTTTTAAAATATGTCCTTTAAAAGAATGTGGTATAGCAAACCCATCACCAATAGAAGTTGGTGCCAAATTTTCTCTCTTCATAACCGATTCAGCAAAACCTGCATCAACATACTTTTGATTCATTAAACGTGTCGACATTAAAGAAATGACTTCTTCTTTACTTCGACAATCACATTGAAAGAAACAAATATTTTCTTTCATATGTGACAATAACTGACTATACAATCCTTCTTCTTGTGATTGCCCTTCTATCGTTAATTTAAACATATCAGATAAGCGTATCATATCTTGTTTTTCTAACATTGGTGATACGACAGCAACATCAATATCTTCCAACTGTAAAGGAACTGTTGAAATCACAAAATCTTGATCTCCTTTTTTTAATTCATAAGCCTTTAACAATGGAATCGTATCTTTAATAATGACATTTGGAAAAGCTAAACTAATTTTTGCCTCTATAAACTGAGACGTAGACATTCCACTACCACAAACAATAACAATTGTTGGATTCCTTTTGATTGCATTGGCTTTCTTTCTCTTTAAAGAAGCTCCAACATATAAAGCCAAATCACAAATATCATCCTCTTTTAACAAACAATAATGCTCCCTTGTTAAAAGCTGAGAAATATATGTTGCGATTTCATATTCATAAGCTAAATCACTTTTAATCGTTTTCTTTAAAGGATTTTCAATATATATGGAATTCAATAATCTGGTTAATAAAGCATTCAAATGAATAAATAATGATGTCATAAATTCTGAATCATCACTTAAATCTTCACCATATACAGCATCAACCTCTCTAACAATTTCAACAATGCCATCAAATGTCTCAGGTGAAATTTGTCTGATATTCTCAGGACTCCTATTTTGATAAATACGTTTATTTTGATACTTTAATCCCACAACATTGATGTAAATATAGTGATAATCATTATCACTAATATGTATTTTTAATTGCTTTTGCAATGCTTGTACTATGTATTCAGTGATTGTCCATTCAAGGCTACAATTATCTACATTCCCTTCAACCTCATCACAAATCTTTCCCTGATGAAGATGCTCAATCATAATCGCTATTTGTAAAATAAAAGTTACATAAGAATGATCTGAAATAACAAGATCAAATTCATCTTCTACATCAAGAACAATTGCCCCAATTGTTTGCAATTGAGTCATTTTAAAGAAAGGCTGCAATTTTTCTAAAATCTGACTTCCTTGATAAACAACAATTTTCCTTAATACATAAGCCTCTGCTGATCTTCTTTTTATTTCAGTCCCTTTGACAATCATGCCATATTTAACAGATTTTATTAATTTCAACTGGAAATTTTCAAAAAAAGCAAGTAATTTATTGACATCATTCATAATTGTCCCTTTGCTCACAAATAGTTTCTCTGAAATACTTTCCATCGAAATATAGCCATCTGCCCGCAGCAATTCTAATGCAATATAATATTTTCTTGTCTCAGGTAAGAAAGATGAAGCATTCTCATCATGCAACAACAAATGATCAAGATACTCTTTACCTTTTTGAGTATATTCTAGCCAAAGACCCTGACCAGTTTTTGTATTCAAGACGCATCCCGTTCCCCGCAAATCATCTTTAATTCTTTTAATATCGTTTTTAACTGTTCGTGAACTTATTTGTAATATGTTTGCAAGCTGTGATGTTGTATAATTTTTTTGACCAGTATAAAGCAATTCTAAAATCTTCTTTTCTCTTGGTAATAACACGCTTCTCCTCCTTTCGCTATTTTTCGTTCTTTTACATCTATATCTTAACATCTTCAAACTCAAGGCTCAAATTATAAAATTGCACTAATCTAGTGCAATTTACTTAAATATCTATTCATTTTTCTCATCAGCAACATAGAAAAGAAAATAAATCCTATGTGCTAAGCAGATTTATTCTCTTTCATTAAATAACCAAAATATATCAGGTATCTTATTTCTCATATTTTCACTTTAAATATAAAATAGTATTCATCTAAATTTTATCACCTGCAATCGCATTTTCGTGTCTTGCAATATTTTTATAAGACTCTTGAATCATTGATGTTAAAAAAAGATAAAGAATTTCAACAACTGTTGTAGCTGAAACCCTTGAAAAACAATAACCATCAAGAAATAATTTTTCGCGAGTTGCAGTTGTAATATGGTAATCACTAACTTTCGCTACAGATGATTGTTCGTTATTTGTAATTGATAAAGTTGTTGCACCAACTTCACGAGCTGCCTCTAGAGCAGTCATCACTCCACGTGATTCTCCAGAATTTGAAATAGCAATCACGACATCTCCTTTTTGTAAATTATACACCGCTCCTATCTGGCTTTCCCATATAGGTGTAGATGAGGCTGCAATGCCTACTTGATTGAATTTGAATGCGCCATCAATCGCAACAGGAATTGTATTACCAACCGCCACAAATTCAACACGACGTGCTTTTTGAATCGTTTCTAAGATTTCTTTGAGTTGTTTCTCATTCATCATGGAAACAGTTTGCTTCAATTCTTCCACTTTATTTGCTAATATGTTTTGTAAAGATTGTTCAACATCATCTACTGAGATGCGATTTGACAGATTGACATCTTTGATATCGGATTCTACCATTTCTTTAGCCAATGAAATCTTTAAATGATGAAAACCTTTCACGCCTACTTTTTTACAAAATCTTGAAACAGAAGCTTCACTTGCTCCACTCGCTGTCGCAAGTTGTCCTACAGTCATATCAACGACTTTATCATAATGATTAATAATGTATTTAGCAATTTTCTTTTCAGAATCAAAGAAATTATCAAAAGATGAACAAATTGTATCCAAAACTGTCTTTTCCATAAAAATCTCCTTCTATAAAAAATATTTTACAATCATTGTTTCTATGAATATTTTTTTCACATATATCATAAAACATTTCTAAAAGTTTCTCAAGTCTCTTTTTATTCTTCCCTTTTCTTAAAAAACAGTATACAATAATGAGCGATGGGAAGTGAAAAAATGGAATTTTCAAAAAGAATGAATTTATTTGGAGAAAGCATTTTTACAACTCTAGCAAAAATGCGTAAAGAAAAACAAGACAAGGGCGAAGAGGTGATCGATCTCAGTATTGGAGCCCCTAACATACCACCTGCTTCACATATTCTTCAAGCCATTTCAGATGCATGCCTTGAGCCACAAAATTATTTATATGCTATTTCAGATCAAGAGGATTTACTAAAAGCTGTACAAACTTGGTATCAAAGAAGATATGGTGTTTATTTGGATGAAACAAAAGAAATCGTCTCTTTGTTGGGTTCTCAAGAAGGACTCTCACATTTAGCTATGACAATTGTAGATGATGGAGATGTCGTTTTAGTCCCAAATCCTAGTTATCCGATTTTTAAAGATGGACCATTATTGGCTGGAGCTAGGGTTATTGATATGCCATTAAAAAAAGAGAATCAATATATGATTGATTTTGCTTGTATTCAAGAAGAAGATGCAAAAAAAGCTAAACTCATGATTGTTTCTTATCCAAACAATCCAACTTGTGCAATTGCAAATGCTGAATTTTATCAAGAGTTAATTGCTTTTGCAAAAAAATATGATATTATCGTTTTACATGATAATGCTTATAGTGAATTGTTATTTGAGGGTATTGGACATAGCTTCTTGGAATTTGAAGGGGCTAAAGATGTTGGCATTGAGTTTAATTCATTATCAAAGACATATGGATTAGCAGGAGCTCGTATTGGCTTTGCTTTAGGAAATGAAGCCATCATCCAAAAGATAAAAACATTAAAATCTAATATTGATTATGGTATGTTTTTACCAATTCAAAAAGGTGCTATTGCAGCGATTACAGGTGATCAGTGCTGTGTAAGTGCAACTAGGGAAGCTTATCGACATCGACGTGATTTATTAGTTGATGGATGTCGTGATATTGGCTGGCATTTTGATAAACCACAAGGGACGATGTTTGTTTGGGCAAAAATTCCTCAACATTATTTATCATCTGAAGATTTTGTTCATGATTTATTTGAACAAACAGGAGTTTTGGTTGTTCCTGGTAATGCTTTTGGAAGTGAAGGAGAGGGATACGTTCGTATGGCTCTTGTGCAAGATGATGAAACTATTTATAAAGCTTTGCAAAAGATGAAAGCAAGTCATATTTTTCTTCAGCAATAAAATCACAAAAAAAACGATGGGTTATATTAACGCATCGTTTTCGTTTCTTGTCACTTGTTTTTCTAATCGAGCAGAAAGCGCATAACGTGCATCGCCTTCGGCTGCAACACAGGTACTTAACATAATTAATGGAGCTTCCTCCTCACTAATCTCACATTTTTGAATAGCGTTTTCTAAAAAAGTTTGAATATACTGTTGATAGTCAATATCTTTATGATAGAGCTCACTATAAGCGCTTAGTTCACTTATTGCATAAATCTTATAAACATTGAGACTGCCATCTGGTAAATATAAATAAATATAAGGATGCTCATCAAAAAAATCTTTTTTAACGTATTTTCCAATATTATGAAAACGTGATCCATTCTTCAAACGATGACCATAAAAGATTGTATTTTGATCTTGAAAATCTGGTTCATTGATTTCATCAATAAAAATACATCCTGCATGACTTGGTTTCTTATCAATTCCTGTTCTAATATAAGTCTCATTATTTTCACCCTTTAAAACAGGCTCATCTATTTTTGTATCAGGAATATAAAGCCATGCAATAACATCTTCATTCATTTGTTTCAATTCTTTAAAGTTAATGATCCTCTTGTATGGATCGTCACTGTCATTCTCCACTTCATCCGGATCAACTGTTTCAATGTATTCAGCAACTAACCCTTCTGTCTGCTTTTCTATTAAATAATACTCATAAAAAATGCGACATAATTGATAGGCAGAATATACAAATACACAAACACATATCACTAAAATAATCTTTCTGATGATTTCTTTCATTCTTCTTCTCCATTAACCCATATTTTTCTCAATTATATAATAAAACCTTCTTGATTTCAATTATCATAATATGTGAAACATTGGTTAATTTTGGACTGTATGATGAAAGGTTGGAGAATCTTCTTCTATCGCATAAAACTGATAACCTTGATCAATTAAATAATCTAAAATAGCAGGTAAAGCTTTGACGGTATTCTCACAACTCGCACTATCATGCATCAAAAACATAATATCCTCTTGTCCATTTACTTCTTCAATAGCCTTCTTTTTTAACCCAGATACGGTTTTAATTCCTTCACCATCACCATTGATACATGTCCAATCATAATATTGGTAGCCCAAATCAATAACTTTACGTGTCAATCTTTTCATAATTCCAACATTATATTTTTTAGAAACAAGATTACTTGATCCACCAGGAAATCTCATAAAAGTTGTATATTTGCCTGTCTGTTCATACACAACTTCTCTTATTTTATTCAAATCAGCCACATAATTTTTTAAAGAACTATAAATATATTCATAATCATGACTATAGGTATGCAATCCTATAGTATGTCCTTTTTCATAAGCCTCTTTAATATAATGAAAATCCTTTGGCGATGTTCCAGTAACAAAAAATGTTGCTTTAATATGATATTCATCTAGAATTTTTAAAATCTCACCCGTATGAGTTGAAGGTCCATCATCAAAAGTTAAATAACAAGTTTTCTTATTATCCTTTTGAGCTTCCCTATTGTCATATTGACTAAGAACTTCTACATCTCTTGTATAAACATCTTTATTTCCATAATGATCTTCAACATGATAATAAACCTTATATTCTCCTATTTTTCGTATATTTAATTCTGAATCATCAATAGTTAAAGTAGGATTTTTATCATGATCATCTTTAACAACGACTCCAGTTTTTAAATCAATTGTGTCACCAGAAAGAATGATAATTTTATCCAATCCCTGTACTGTCGGAGGTTCAATATCCTTATCTTCAACTAAAACATAAGCATGTTTTTCTGTTTTGTTTTCATAAGCATCTTCAACAACAAGATCAACACGATATGTTTTCACTTCATTAAAAAGATAATCTTCTTTAAAATAAACAATTGTTTGAGAATCATCCTGTATATTTTTCACCAGTGAATATGGATCAACTGCTTCATTTCTTAATATTTTTGTATTCACTGTTTCAAAAATAGGTGGTGTTGTATCATCAATAAAAACTTTTAAAACAAATCTTCTATCCTCATATATATATTCAATCTGATATTCTCCCAATTTTTCATTATTGACATGATTTTGAATTTCAATCTCTTTTATATTCATATGCGATACTTTTTCAATGTATGCATATGGATCAACTTCCTGATATAAAGATAAATGAATTTCATCTTGTATAAAATGAATACGTGGCTGTTGAAAAAAAAAGATCATTATAAACAAAGAGATTAAACCTAAACAAGCAAAAAAGATTTTTTTCATATGTATCACCAAAATACTATATGATAAGAAAATCTTTTTTAGTCCTCTATTCAAAATATTCCTCAATCATTTTTCTTTCTGAAAAAGGAAGTGGCTCTTGATCAATGATTTGATAGTCTTCATGACCTTTGCCTAAACAAAGAATAATAGCTCCCTTTTGAGCATGCTTTAAAGCATAATAAATAGCTTCCTTGCGATCAACAATCACAACATAATCACCGTTGTACGCCTGAATGCCTTTAACAATATCATGACAAATCCTGAAAACATCCTCACCTCTAGGATTATCAGCAGTGACAATAGAAAAAGCATGATTTTTTGCGACAATAGCACCCACCTCAAAACGACGATGACGATCACGACGTCCCCCAGCTCCATATACACAGTAAATTTGAACAGGATGATAATCTTTTAACATCTGAAAAAGATGATCATAAGCAAATGGATTATGAGCATAATCAATCATGACTGTATAATCTGCCGGAACCGGAACTATCTCTAAACGACCAGGAACATGAAGATTTTTTAATCCTGCTTGAATAGTTTCAAAAGGAAGATGAAGGTCATAGCATAACAAAATAGCTCCTAAAGCATTATAAACATTAAATTGTCCTGGTATCATCATTTCTATAGAGAGTTTGACTTTTCCTTCAGTTTCAAATTTCATACCTAAACTATGTTGAAAAGAAGTTGGCTCAAAATGAATAGCCTGTAAATCACTGTCCTTAACTATAGAATAGGTCAATATCTCGCAAGATATATTATGAGTCATCTTTTGAAAATATGGATCATCTTTGTTAAAAAGACCTTTTTTACACATGCCAAATAACTTCTTTTTGCACATCATATAATCCTCAAATGAATGATGTTCATTTTCTCCAATATGATCAGGCGATAAATTTGTAAAGATTCCATAATCAAAATCAATACCAGCGACACGATTTAACATCAAACCTTGTGAAGAGACTTCCATAATACAATATTCACAACCTCTTTTTACCATTTTATGCATCATTTTTTGAATTTCATAAGATTCTGGTGTCGTATTCTTTGTTTGATATATCTGTCCTTGAATATATGTGCCTATCGTTCCAATCAGTCCGACTTGATGCTGTGCACGTCTTAAAATAGAATCAATCATAAAAGATAAAGTCGTTTTCCCCTTTGTTCCTGTAATTCCAATGACTTTCATTTTATGACTTGGATTCTCAAAAAAAGCACATGATAACAAAGCCAAAGCATAGCGTGTATTCTGAACTTTTATATAAGTCATACCATCAATATATTCTACATCTTTTTCTACAACAATCATTTTTGCACCATTCTCAATGGCTTGGTTTATATAATGATGTCCATCTTTATGAAATCCCTTTATACATATAAACAAGCTTCCTTCTTTCACCTTTTGTGAATCATATTCAAGATGTAAGACATCTTGATAAAGATCACCTTGTATCAATTCATAATCTAATTCCTTTAATAAATCCTTTAACATCATAACCTCCTTCATACAACCTTACGCTATATAAAATGAAATTATGACATCATTTGATAAATTTCTTTTTCAAAAAAAGACCTATCAAATAGGTCTAAATATGTATTTTTTCTTTATTCTCAAAGTATTGTTCAATCACTTGTCTTTCACTAAATGGAATCCTTTCCTGACCAATAAGTTGATAATCTTCATGTCCTTTTCCTAAACATAAAATCACATCACCATGAGTTGCATGCTCTAGAGCATATTCAATAGCTTGTCGACGATCTTCAATTTCCACATATTCTCCCTGATGTGTTAAAACACCTTCGATAATATCCGCATTAATTTGTGATACAGGTTCAGTTCCTGGATTATCAGCTGTTAAAATAGATAAAGCATGATATTGACTAACAATTTCACCCATTTCAAAACGACGCCCCTGTGTACGTTCACCAACGGAACCATAAACACAAAGAATATGTTGAGGATAATAAGCCTGAATGGTTTCCAAAATATTTTCAAAAGAAACAGCATTATGTGCATAATCAATAATCACTGTATAATCTTGATGAACAGGCACAATTTCGACTCTTCCTCGCACCCGTACAAGCTTTAAAGCCATTTTCATGTGTTTCCTTGCAATATTTAACTCGTGACAAAGCATAATGGCTACTAGTGAATTATACACACTAAACTCACCAGGTATATCAACCTCAAATTGATCATTGATGATTCCTTTGGTTGTCATTGTCACACCTAAAGTCCCTTTACCTCTGGACAAATGGCTTTCGACTGCTTGTAAATCACTTTTTGTTTTCATAGAATATGTCAGAATTTGACATTTCGCATCATGAATCATTTCTTCATAATGCTCATCATCTTTATTAAAAATACCAATATGACACATTGTAAATAATTTCTTTTTGCATGCCATATAATGTTCAAAAGAATGATGTTCATGTTCACCAATGTGATCTGGTGACAAATTTGTAAATACGCCATAATCAAAAGCAATGCCAGCGACACGATTCAACATCAGCCCTTGTGATGAAACTTCCATCACACAATATTCGCAGCCATTTTCTACCATTTCAGCCATCAGCTTTTGTAGTTCAAAAGATTCAGGGGTTGTATTTTTCGTTTTCCTATACTCTCCATTAATCAATGAACCAATTGTTCCAATAATACCAACTTTTTTCCCAGCTTGATGAAGAATTGACTCTACCATATAAGAAGTCGTTGTTTTTCCTTTGGTTCCAGTAATACCAATAACAGTCATCTTACGACTAGGATGATCAAAGAAAGCACATGATAATAACGCCAAAGCATATCTCGCATCCTTCACCTTAATATAAGTTATGTTATCCTGATAATCTACATCTTTCTCTACAACAATCACCTTCGCACCTTTTTCAATAACCTGTTTGATAAAACAATGTCCATCCACACGGGCCCCAGGAATACAAACAAATAAACTACCATCAATAACCAATCTTGAATCATAATCAATTTGTAAAACATCCTGTCGAAGATCTCCTTGAATCAATTCATATTCTAAATCATTCAATAACTTTTCTAATTTCATCTTTTTTCACCACACTCTATTTATAAACGTGTTAACTTCATATCACCACTTCTGATATAATTCAACTTTCTAAAAGCTTTATACATCCCCCAACAAATTGCCATTGGAATAAGAACATCAACAATAACAAGTGGTAACCAATAGCTGGTTCCCATCACTTGAATGCATTCAAGCAAACCCACTAATCCTGCTGTTCCCATTCCAGAACCGACAGCAGTACATTTTATTCCTAAAAAGGCTGCTGAAATAACTCCCGTGATAATACTTGCAACAATAGGCGGTAACCAAATGATTGGGCGTTTCACAATATTTTTAAACTGTAGCATACTTGTTCCAACACCTATTGCGATGACATCTCCTATTGTATTATCGTCCATGGACATAATTGCTAAACCTACCATTTGAGCACAGCATCCTGCCAATGCAGCTCCAGCAGCCAATCCATCCAATCCTAACATAATCCCTATCGCCGCTGATGAAATCGGTGCTGTCAAAGCCATACCCATCAAGACCGAAACAATCATTCCCATCAAAATAGGTTGCATATTTACACCCTGATTAATCAAATCACCAATCCAAACAATGACTTGTGAAATATATGGTCCAACAAATTTTGTCATTAAACCTGCGCAAAGAAGAGACGTCAATGGGACTAATAAAATATCTAAAGGTGTTTTGTCTTGCACCAGTCTTGTTGCCTCAACAGACAGCAATACTGCCAAATAAGCGGAAACAGGATTCCCAGCACTGACTGAAACATTGCCATTACTCAATGAAAAAGTACCTGCTCCTATAGCTCCCGCAATCACGGCCGATATCATATTTAAGCCCTTCGCTTCTAAGACCCATGCCATGCCTACACCAATAGCCGGACCCATCAAATAGCTTGCTATCTGTCCCCATGTCACAAGTTCTGTCATATGAACAGCTAACCCAATCTGCTTAAGAATAGTTCCAATAATTAAACTCGCAAAAAAACCATAAGCCATTCCATTTAATGTTTTCACAACATAGTTTTCTCTTTTTGTCGACTTCGCCATATTTTCCACTCCCTTTTTTACATCATACACTTTTTCAAGAGGTATTTCAATCTTACGCTTCATTCATTATTGTCATGTTTTTTGCCCATCTTCCCTTCCTAAAGAAGTATGTAGCCACAAATAATTTCAACAAGTCACAAGACTCTACAGCAACAAATAACCAAACCAATGAAATATTCGTAAACATTGAAAGAATTGTCGATAAAAGAACATTGACACACCATAAATATCCTGAATCCATCATTAACGTTGATAAAGTATCTCCACCTGCCCTTAATGTAAAGAAAACACATACATTATAAACATAAATAGGCAATAAAGATGATTTAATCGTTAATAAAATAACAATCGTTTCTTTGATCTTTTCTTCAACATTATAAAATGAAGCAATAAATGGTGCCAAAACAATAAAAATAAATCCTATACATATTCCTATCATAACACCAAATGCTAATAGCTTATAAGCATTATCTTTGGCTTCTTCAATTTGATTAGCACCCAAACGATTCCCAATAAGAATAGACACTGCACTTGATAACCCACTGAAAATAATAAATGCAATTTGTATAACAGTATCAACAACACTTATAGCAGCAATAAGACTTTCATCACAGCGCATATAAGATAAAAAAATCATTGACATTCCTACTGAGAAGAAAATTTCATTCATTGTTAAAGGAATAGCTTTTTTGATCATTGATTGAATCAAAGCAACATCCAAATGAAATAAAGACTGAATATTCAAAGTAAAGAAATGCTGTTTTCTTAAAAGAAGCATGAGATAAATACACATCTCTAAAGTACGTGCAATTGCTGTTGCAATGGCAGCTCCTTGGACTCCCATGGCTGAAAAACCAAGATGGCCAAAAATCAGAATATAATTTAATGTTGTATTTATAATCACAGTTAAACTTCCAACAAACAATTGGATTTTATTAATCCCCACAGCTCTTAAAGCCATCATAACACTAAAGCTCACAGCATAAGGAAGATATGTCAATACAGCAAATTTGATATAACGTAAACTTTCACGCACAATATCAGGATTATGAGAAAAAATACGAACAAGTTGCTCAGGAACAAGCAATAAAGCAATCACAAATAATGAAGCAATAAAAAGTCCAGACACTAAATTAATATTTAAAATTTTCTGGCATTTCTCTTTATCCTTAGCACCATAATATTGTGCAATAAAAATACCAGCAGCACCACATATTCCAAACATCGTTGAATTAAAAATTAAATATATACGATTAGCAACAGTGACCGATGTTAAAGCAAGACTTCCAACACTTCCAATCATAATATTGTCAATTAAATTGACAAAGCTTGTCACAAACTGCTGAGTCATAATTGGCAAAGCAATTGCAAGTGTTGTCATATAAAACTGCTTATTCCCAATCAACTTCTTCACGATACGTCACCCCCTACTTCTTTTTCTTTGTTAAATGTGGAAAGGCTTTTAAAATACGTCTTTCATTAAACTTCCTTCTTTTATAAATTTGTTGATATGTCTGAATATCTTTATATTTCATAGTTTCTAAGATATCTGGCATTGACCTTTTACTTTCTTCAAATTCATCAAACGCCTTTTGCGCATATTCTTCTATATCTTTCATAAATTCATCCAAACGTTCATCTAAATGAGTTAAAGCAATAATCGTAAAAATAAGATCAACAATTAAAATTGTTGTCATTGAAGTTGCCACAATGATTAAAGGAATCATTTCATGTTCTAAAATCTTATTCATTAATGCCGGTTGAACATATTTGACTGCAACAACACTAAATAATCCAAAAACAAGAAATCCTTCTAAACAAACCCTTCCATTCACATTAAAAGCCTTATCACTATAATCCCACCATCTGCGATGATAAAGTTTTTCCATACCCCATGATGTCAAATATTCAATCACACAAGCTACAAATGCTCCCTCTATAAAAATTGAAAGAAAAGTTTCGCTAGGTGAGAACAGCAATGCCACAACGATTGCTCCAACACCATATATAGGAACAATGGGACCATTTAAAAATCCACTGTTTTTAATTTTATGCCCAGTCACAATTGGACATACAAAGGACTCCCATATCCAACCACAAAAGCCATAAATAAAAAAAGAAATGATAAGTGCACTGATATATTTTTCCATTTTTGTCTCCTCATATAAAATAAAAACGTTACATAAGTAACGTTCTGTTTTCAATTGGTGGAGCTTAGCGGGATCGAACCGCTGACCTCCTGCGTGCAAAGCAGGCGCTCTCCCAGCTGAGCTAAAGCCCCAATATCTCATTAACATTTATATATGGTGGGCCTGAATGGATTTGAACCATCGACCTCACCCTTATCAGGGGTGCGCTCTAACCAACTGAGCTACAGGCCCATATAACAGTAATTAATGGTGGGCCTGAATGGATTTGAACCATCGACCTCACCCTTATCAGGGGTGCGCTCTAACCAACTGAGCTACAGGCCCATTAATGACTGCCCCAATATAATAGCATGTCCTACTTTTTTCGTCAATACTTTTTTCATATTTTTATCACTTTTTTCATGACCTATCCAGCCAGTGATTTCTCATACTCTTCAATCCCATCACTTATTGCTTTCGCAAGTTTTTTATGATATTGACGACTCTTTAATTGGCCTCTTTCATTCGCATTAGAAAGGAATCCGCACTCTACAAGCACTCCTAACGATTGGGTTGCACGTAAAACATAAAAACTACACGACGATATATCTTTCTTGCTTCCTGTAACTTCCTTCATATTTTTATGAATAAATTCAGCAAGACGCTCCCCATTCTCACTTTTTTTATAATAAAAAACTTGTGACCCCCAAGCACTAGAATGTGATGAATTTAAATGAATGCTTAAAAATAAATCTGGTTTATATTCATCTATCTTGAGAACACGCAAATACATATCATCTTGTTTAGAATAATTATAATCTCTACGTGTCATATCCTGATCATCTGTTCTTGTCAAATAAACCGTTGCTCCACGTGACTCCAATTCACTTTTTAAAGCAAAACATATTTTTAAATTCAACTCATCTTCATTCACTTTTCCGACACTTGCACCATTATCTAACCCTCCATGACCGGGGATCTAACACAATGACTTTACCAGCTAAAGATTGGGATGTTGACACATTCATGACAGGTTTATACAAAAGTGTACATAAGGCAAAAACAAGAACAAAAGATATCATTTTTTTCATAGCATCACCTATCATAATATATGAAAATTTTTAAACAGTATGACATTATTTCCATTCCTCATCAGTATCCTGAAATTCTCACAATTACCTTGATAACAATGAAACAGTTCGTCAATAGAATAGACTCTTTCTTATCTGATTGTATCTTAAATCGATACGTTTACCATCATCGTTTTTCACATTGATATTCTCTTTTCAGCCATGACATAATCACCTTCACAATATAATCTTGTTGTAATGGTGTTAACTCTTTTCCAGGAGGAATTTGATGCCATTTATACAAACATCCTCGACAACACGTCGCTGTTGCATGTTGTGCAATAAAAACTGGATGCCCTCTCATCGGTGTTTGTTTCCCGTCATTAGGAATATTTGCTGGTGATAACCTTTGACGAATAAAATCATAAGCATGTTTTTCAATAACATCTAACCCTTTTTCTTGAATGTAATGAATATCTTTCTCCTTTAAATGAAATCGACTCCTAAATTTTGAATAGGAAAGTCTTTCTAACTTATACTGTATTTTCTTATCCATGATATCCTCCTTATCTCAATCCTACCTAAAAGCTTTTTCTATAAACACATTCATCTCCCTGTTCAAAACTTATCTCATTATAAGATTTTCTATCTCACAGGATAATTCAACAATCAGATATTAAGTAGACTTACACATGAACATAAATTCACTTGATTGGAAAAATCATTTCAAATTTCCTGATTCATCTTTCTAAATGAAGTTTGATCCACCAGATCCTTTGATTTCTAATTATTATTATGGAAGAACAACAGATTTATTCTATATACAGTTTCAAAATTTTTCTTATTTCTGCCATTCTCTCTTGTTCAAACCATGGATGATCTTTTAACCATTTTCTATTTAATGGCGAAGGATGCGGTAAAACATAGAGAGGTTTTCCATAAAAAGTATGATCACGAAAAATCAGCGATTCTAGTGATTCATTAGGAAATAGATAATGCGCTGCATAACTCCCAATAACCACATATATTTCTGGCTTAACAATTTTTAATTCCTTTGCTAAAAAATAATCTGCACATTGCAATACAGGTGGTTTATCTCCTGTCGTTTTGGCTTTTCCAGGATAACATCTTCCAACAGATGTTATATAGAAATTATTTTCATTATCAAACTGTTCACGGGTTATCTGATACCAGTCTTCTAACAACTTTTGACCACTGACATCATAAAACGGTTTCCCTGTTTCCATAACCTTTCTTGAAGGGGCTTGACTCATTTGCATAATATGCGAATTTTGTTTTCCTTGAAAAATGGGTCTTGGTTCAAGAATATTTTGACATATTTGACAACTTAACAAGTCTTTTTTCAATTGTTCAAATTCATTCATTTTCTTATAACCTTTTCTATGTAGAGAAAAAGATAGAACAAAGTCTATCCTTTATTTCTTTTCTACTCGACTTTCACAATACATACAACGATAAATATGTTCTTTTTCATTAGCAAGATAGAAAATGTGATCTAAATCTTGTTCAGTTGATGTAATACAACGTGGATTCTTACATTTTTCAACATTCACAATCTTTTGAGGTAATGTTAGTTTTTTCTTCTCCACTGTTTTTCCATCTTTAATAATACTCACTGTAATATGAGGATCAAGGTATCCTAAAACATCTAGGTCTATTTCAAAATCATTATCAATTTTTAAAATATCTTTTTTTCCCATTTTTGTTGATTTAACATTTTTGATAATTGCAACACTACAATCCAAATCATCCAATCCAAGTGCTTCATAAACACTCATGGCTTTACCAGCAGTAATATGATCTAATACAATACCATTAATAATACTATCTATCTTCATAATCTCTCCACCTCATTTTCTAATCCTAACATCGTCATAATTAAAGCCATACGTACATATCTTCCATTAGCTACCTGATCAAAATATTTGGCACGTGGATCATCATCAACTTCAATTGCAATTTCATTCACTCTTGGAAGTGGATGCATAATTGTTAAATCTTCTTTAGCATTTTTCAATTTCTTTAAATCTAAAATATAAGAATCCTTTAAGCGAATATAATCTTGTTCATTGAAAAATCTTTCTTTCTGAACACGTGTCATATATAGAACATCAAGGTCCTGAATCACATCTTCCATCTTTTCAACTTCACAATAATCTAAATTCTGAGCTTCCAATAAATCTTTCTTTAAATACTCTGGTATTTTTAATTCATAAGGTGAAATAAAGATAAACTTCACATGTGAATATCTTGATAATGCCTTTAATAAAGAGTGAACTGTTCGACCAAACTTCAAATCACCACAAAATCCAATTGTTAAATTGTCTAATCTTCCCTTCTCTCTTTTAATAGTCAATAAATCAGTTAATGTTTGAGTAGGATGATTATGTCCACCATCACCAGCATTAATTAAAGGCACTTGACTTCTTCGTAATGCAACAAGAGGTGCTCCTTCTTTGGGATGACGCATGGCAATAATATCACTATAACAAGAGACAGTCCAAATTGTATCCGTTACACTCTCTCCTTTGGTAGCACTACTTGAATTTGCATTTGAAAATCCTAAGACGCTTCCCCCTAAAGAAAGCATAGCTGATTCAAAGGAAAGCCTTGTTCGTGTACTTGGTTCAAAAAACAACGTTGCAAGAATCTTATGACGACAAACATCCTGATATCTCGTTCTATCTTTAATGATATCTTCAGCAAGTTCAATGAGTTGATCAATTTCTTCTACAGAAAGATCCATAGGATCGATTAAATATTTCATTTTATCATTCTCCTTCTTATATTTTTCTCAACTATTATAGCATTTTATATTGAATATGCTAGATTTTTTTATTAATCATATATAAAATATGTCCCTTGTTTCTCTCATCAAAGAAGATTATAATGAAAATAAATGGGGTGTATATAATGAATGTTTATTATCGTTTAAAATACTTAGATAATCTTACAAATACAGAGCAGGCTATCAAAGACTATATTCTTCATCATATGAAAGAGACCAGTCAACTTTCACAGGATGAACTAGCCAAAGAAGTCCATTGTTCTTCATCTGCAATTTCTCGTTTCATCAAAAAACTAGAATATCCAAACTATAAAGATTTTCAAATTCAACTTATTAAAGACTTAAGTGAGAATTTACATAAAGAAGCAGCTATTGATTATAATTTTCCTTTCCATAAAAATAATTCTCAATTTGAAATCTCACAAAATATTGCCCATCTTTATCAAGATGCCATCACCAACACATTATCGCTTATTGATGTTCAACAACTTCATCAAGCTGTTCATTTATTATATCATGCAAAGTTCATCGATGTTTATGCTGTTACAAACAATGTTCAATTAGCCTTAAATTTTCAAGATAAAATGCAAACAATTGGCCGTTATGTCAATGTATCTATCATTACGCAAACGCAACAATATATGGCATTGGCTTCTGATAAACATCATGTTGCTGTTATGATTTCATATAGTGGCAAAACGCCTGAAATGGTAAAGATTGCTCAAATTTTAAAGCGACAAGGAACACGCTTTATTTACATTGGCTCACCACAAGAAAGTCTGATTAAACGTTTATCTGATTATCAGCTCTATGTTACTGATCGTGAAGACATGAACATTAAAATTTCCTATTTTGCTTCACATATTGCGACTCAATATATTCTTGATTGTCTTTTTGCATGTCTTTTTAAAATAGATTTTGAAGATAACATGGACTATCATTTAAACTCTTATAATCTTTTAGATCCAAGAAGTTAGACGTTATGTCATAAGCAATGTCCAAGAATTCTTCAATATAAGCTATTGTTTGAGTATCATAAATATGTTCATGATGAAAATAAAAACAGATTTCTTGTTGATGCTTATCATAAATGATTTCTTCAACAATAGCTTGATGATAGAAAATGATGGAGATCATATAATGATGATTTTCCATTTCAATTTTATGATCTTCTTTGCTTATTTGAAATTGATGAAAATGATGATTTTGCATAATTGTATCCATAATTCTTTGATTCATAATGATCTCTCCTTTATGCCTATATCTTAATCAATAACAAATAAAAAAACAGAGAAATCTCTTTCTTAGATTTTTATTTTCAAATTTTTTTTAATATTTTAAAAAATTTTGAAAGTCAATTTCTAAATGATTGATTGATTTGTTTTTTGCATTTTAACATGATATTTTGTTGGCAAGGAGGAAAGTGTGAAAAATAATTGAACCCAATCGTAGTAAAAAGCACAAAAAAAGACGAACTTAAAAACAAGTTCGGTTTTACTTAGAAAAAACAGAATATTATTTAGGAATATCTTGAATTGATGA
>Ga0129308_1000942_pt1 | contig 35556 bp, 32 predicted proteins | sample L827metagenome_FD_94440 | JGI IMG/M metagenome (GOLD analysis project Ga0129308, IMG submission 94440) | Ring-tailed lemur group fecal microbial communities from Wisconsin, USA - L827 metagenome | ecosystem: Host-associated > Mammals > Digestive system > Large intestine > Fecal | place: USA...
AATCTATTATTTCAACAACGAACGTCCGGTTCGCAAGTTAAATGGAAAACCACCAGCACTGTATAGAACAGAACTGGTGGCATAAGAAATTTTGTGTCTACTAACTATTGACTACTTCACCAATTCGGGGGCCGGTTTCCGTCTATCCGGATGCATGATTTTGGATTTTGTCAACAGAGAAAAACCCAGTGGGAACCCAGTGGGATGCCAGTGGGAACCCAGTGGGATGCCAATGGGAACCCAGTGGGGACTAAACCAGAACCAGAACCAGAACCAGAACCAGAACCAGAGCCAGAACCAGAATCAGAAGTAAATCAGAACCAGAATCAAACCGACTTCCGGCCGCGAAAGCGGCCGCTGACTTACTTCTGATTTTGGAGAGAGACTTGTGCCTTTCTTTTTTACTTGAACGGCATACAAGCCGGAGCGCTTTCGGATGTGTAGAAACCTAAAGCCTCCCTCTGACGAGGGTGCCTTTGGGCAGTACAAAACATCACCGACGATATGCACAGCGGCCTGTCTCTCACGAGACAGGCCGCTGTGCAAGCAATACTCGCCACGTTTGGTTTTAAATATGCATAGCGGCCCGTCTCTCACGAGACAGGCCGCTGTGCGTTATGAGCTTAACCAAACACAGACAGCAGGAAGCCGGCTGCGATTGCGGAGCCGATGACGCCGGCCACGTTGGGACCCATGGCGTGCATCAACAGGAAGTTGGTTTTATTGTATTTCCGGCCAACATCCTGAGAGACGCGGGCCGCCATTGGCACGGCGGAGACGCCGGCAGAGCCGATCAGCGGGTTGATCTTGCCGCCGGACAGACGATACATCAATCTACCGCCCAGAAGGCCGCCGACGGTGGAGATTGCGAACGCCACAAGGCCGAGCGCAATAATCATGAGCGTCTGGACAGACAGGAACCGCTCCGCGCCCATGGTAGCGCCGACGGAGGTCGCCAGGAAGATCGTGACGATGTTCATCAGGGCGTTCTGGGCCGTATCGCTCAGACGGTCGGCCACGCCGCATTCGCGGAACAGGTTGCCCAGCATCAGGCAGCCGACCAGCGGAGCCGTGGAGGGCAGAAGCAGGATGACGAACGCGGAGACAACGATCGGGAAGATGATCTTCTCAGTCTTTGTGACCTCGCGGGTCTGCTCCATCTTGACCTTCCGCATCTCCTCCGTGGTCAGAGCCTTCATGATCGGGGGCTGAATCAGCGGAATCAGGGCCATATAGGAATAGGCCGCGATGGCGATAGGCCCGAGAAGCTCCGGGGCCAGCTTTGTGGTCAGGAAGATCGCAGTGGGGCCGTCCGCGCCGCCGATGATGCCGATGGAGGCAGCCTGCGGGCCGGTGAAGCCCAGGCAAACCGCGCCGAAGAACGCGACGAACACGCCGAGCTGAGCCGCCGCGCCGAGCAGCATACTCTTGGGGTTGGACAGCAGCGGGCCAAAGTCGGTCATTGCGCCGACGCCCAGGAAGATCAGGGACGGGTACAGGCCGGCCTTGACGCCGATATAGAAGATATCCAGCAGGCCGCCCTCATGGATGATGGTGGTGAAGGTGATGCCCTGGTCGCCCGCGATATAGGCGTCCCAAAGCTCCTGATGGAACAGGTTGCCGCCGGGCAGGTTGGCGAGCAGGCAGCCGAAGGCGATGCCGATCATCAGCAGCGGCTCAAACTTTTTGCCGATGCCGAGATACAGCAGGCCGCAGGAGATCGCAATCATGACGAGGTATTTCCAGCCGCCGTTCATAAAGAACTGGGCAAAGCCGGATTCCATCGCCAGTTTTTCGAGGGTACCAAGAATATCCATTCTGTACCTCCTTACGCAATCACAGCCAGAGCAGCACCGGTGTCGACTGTGGCGCCCTTTGCGACAACGATCTGCGCAATGGTGCCGGACTTGGTTGCAACGATCTCATTCTCCATTTTCATGGCTTCCAGAATGATGATGACCTGACCCTCTTCGACCTTCTGGCCCTGGGTCACGTTGATCTTGAGGATGTTGCCGGGCATCGGGGACTTGACGACCTCGCCGGCAGCCAGCGCTCCGGCGGCGGCAGGGGCAGCCGGCGCGGCGGCAGGAGCAGCGGCCACAGGGGCGACAGCCACGGGCGCAGGGGCCGCAGGAGCCGGCGCATAGGCTTCATATTCATCCACCAGCATGGCCTGACCGGCCTCAACCTCGACTTCATAGGTCCGGCCATTGAGTGTTACTTTATATTTCATCTCACTTAACCTCCTTGATGGATTTGAAGCGCAGCTCGTTGATCGGCTTGCCCATCTTGTTGGCGACAATCGCCATAATCATCGCGGCATCCCGCGGCGCGACATCATGCAGCATGATTTCGCCCGCAGAACCGGGCGCAGGCTCCGCCTGCACCGCCGGCGTCTCCGGCACGGCGGCAGCGGCCTCGACTGCGGCGGCCTTTGCCGCCTGCTTCTTCCGCGAAGCAACCATAATCTTGCCCATGATGAGAATCACGCACATCAGCAGGACCAGGCCGAAAAAAACAACCAAATAGCCCAGCAGCGCGACCAAACCGGCTGTGCCGATGTTGATGTCCACCAGAGCTTCGTTTACAAGAAACGTCATGCCGCTGCCTCCTTACGCTTCCTCGATGGTGTAGGTGACGATGTTCTCTTCCTTCGCCTTCCGCTCCTCGAAGAACTTTTCCGCAAGCTGCGGGAATGCGATATAGCTGAGAACGTCCTCATCGCAGCGCGCAATGTCGCCCAGCTCCGCCTTGGTCTTTTCAAAGGCAGGCTCCAGCGTATCGGCATAGCGGCCCTCCAGCGGCTTCTCGTCGCCGAGGATCTTCTTCAAAACCTCCGGGTCAATCGGCGCAGGGGTCCGGCCATATTCGCCGCGGCAGTAGGCCTTGATCTCGTTGGAGACCTTCTTATAGCGCTCGCCCTGGAGCACATTGGTGACCGCCTGCACGCCGACCATCTGAGAGGTAGGCGTAACCAGCGGCGGATAGCCCATGTCCTTCCGAACCTTGGGCGTCTCGATCAGCGCCTCGTCAAAGCGGTCGAGGGCGTTCATCATCTTGAGCTGGCTCAGCAGGTTGGAGAGCATGCCGCCGGGCACCTGATAGGTCAGGCACTGGGTATCCGTCGCCATGGACTTGGGCATCAGCGTGCCGTCGGCCACATAGGCGTCGCGGATGGGCTTGAAGAAGTCGGCCATTGCCTTCAGGACCTTGTCGTCCAGGTCGACCTGGTAGCCGAGCTGGCGCAGGGCATAGGCCATGGTCTCGGTGGCGGGCTGAGAGGTGCCGCCGGAGAAGGGGCTGATCGCCGTATCGATGATATCGGCGCCGGCCTCAACGGCCTTCAGCTCGGTCATGAACGCCAGACCGGTGGTGGAATGGGTGTGCAGGTCGACAGGCAGGTCGACCGCGTCCTTGATCGCGGAAACCAGATCATAGGCCTCCTTGGGTCCCATGATGCCGGCCATATCCTTGATGCAGATGGAGCCAACGCCCATCTCCTTCATCTCTTTGACCAGCTTGACATAGTTTTCCAGGGTATGGACTGGGGACGTCGTGTAAGAGATGGTGCCGGAAGCCAGCGCGCCGCTCTTGACCGTCTCCTCGATGGCGACCTTCAGGTTGTTGACATCGTTCAGGGCGTCGAATATTCGGATGATGTCGATACCGTTGGCGACGGAGCGCTGCACGAACTTCCGGACCACGTCGTCCGGGTAGTGCTTATAGCCCAGGATGTTCTGGCCGCGCAGCAGCATTTGCAGCTTGGTATTCGGCATTTTGGCCCGGATCTTTCTCAGTCTCTCCCAGGGATCCTCATTCAGATAGCGCAGACAGACGTCGAAGGTCGCGCCGCCCCAGCATTCGACGGAATAGAAGCCGGCCTTGTCCATGGTTTCCAGAATCGGCTCAAACTTCTCATAGGGCAGGCGGGTTGCGATCAGGGACTGGTTTGCATCACGAAGAACAGTTTCAACGAATTGTACTCGCTGCATAGAATCGATACCTCCGTATAATTTTGCGGAAATTCCGGTCGGCTCCGCGCCGGAAATCCATTCTGAAAAAGCGCCGCGGACACCACCGCCCGCGGCGCTTGTGATTCAATTTTAGACCTTGGGACCAGCGGCAACCAGAGCCTTGCCGGCCTCGTTCGTCGTATACTTGGTGAAGTTCTTCACGAAGCGGTTTGCCAGATCGACAGCCTTGGTCTCCCATTCGGACGCATCGCTGTAGGTATCGCGGGGATCCAGAATCGCGGGATCGACGCCGGGCAGCGCGGTGGGGACTTCCAGGTTGAAGTAGGGGATGGTCTTGGTCTCGGCCTTCAGGATGGAGCCGTCGAGGATCGCGTCGATGATGCCGCGGGTATCCTTGATGGAGATCCGCTTGCCGGAGCCGTTCCAGCCGGTGTTGACCAGATAGGCCTTGGCGCCGCTCTTCTCCATCTTCTTGACCAGCTCTTCGCCGTACTTGGTGGGATGCAGCTCCAGGAACGCCTGGCCGAAGCAGGCGGAGAAGGTCGGGGTCGGCTCGGTGATGCCGCGCTCGGTGCCGGCCAGCTTGGAGGTGAAGCCGGAGAGGAAGTAGTACTGGGTCTGCTCCGGGGTCAGAATGGACACGGGAGGCAGCACACCGAAGGCGTCCGCGGAGAGGAAGATGACGTTCTTGGCGTCGGGGCCGGCGGAGACAGGGCGGACGATCTTCTCAATGTGGTTGATCGGGTAGGAGACGCGGGTGTTCTCCGTGACGCTCTTGTCCGCGAAGTCGATCTTGCCGTTCTCGTCCACGGTGACGTTCTCGAGCAGGGCGTCGCGTCTGATGGCGTTGTAGATGTCGGGCTCAGAATCCTTGTCCAGGTTGATGACCTTGGCATAGCAGCCGCCCTCGAAGTTGAAGACGCCGTTGTCGTCCCAGCCGTGCTCGTCGTCGCCGATCAGCAGGCGCTTGGGGTCGGTGGACAGGGTGGTCTTGCCGGTGCCGGAGAGGCCGAAGAACAGGGCGGTATTCTCGCCGTTCATGTCGGTGTTGGCGGAGCAGTGCATGGAAGCGATGCCCTTCAGCGGCAGGTAGTAGTTCATCATGGAGAACATGCCCTTCTTCATCTCGCCGCCGTACCAGGTGTTGATGATAACCTGCTCACGGGTGGTGATGTTGAAGATGGCGGCGGTCTCGGAGTTCAGGCCCAGCTCCTTGTAGTTCTCAACCTTTGCCTTGGAGGCGTTGTAGGAGATGAAGTCGGGCTCGAAGTTCGCCAGCTCCTCCTCGGTGGGCTGGATGAACATGTTCTTGACGAAGTGGGCCTGCCATGCGACCTCCATGATGAAGCGGATGGCCATACGGGTGTCCTTGTTGGTGCCGCAGAAGACGTCCATGACATACAGCTTCTTGTTGGACAGCTCCTTCTGCGCCAGCGCCTTGCAGGCTGCCCAGGCTTCCTGCGAAGCGGGCTTGTTGTCGTTCTTGAACGCGTCGGAGGTCCACCACACGGTGTCCTTCGAGTTCTCGTCCATCACGATGAATTTGTCCTTGGGGGAACGGCCGGTGTAGATGCCGGTCATAACGTTGACCGCGCCGAGCTCGGTCATCTGGCCCTTCTCATAGCCCTCCAGCGACGGATCCATTTCCGCCTCAAACAGTTCTTCATACGAGGGATTACGCAATACCTGGGTAACGCCGGTAATGCCATACTTTTCCAGACCATAAGTTTCCATGATGCTTGTAACCTCCTGAAATTCCATTGCGCATCGCAGCCGCGATGCACAAATTATTGATAATACCGGTGAAATGCCAATGTTCACCGCATACTATATTACCATCTTTTTGTACACTTTTCCATTCTTTTTTCCAATGTCCAAAAAATTCGTCAAAACACCGAATTTTTTTATTTTTATCGGTAAAAGTATATCGTTTCGTGTGCACAATCACCAACTTGAATTCCATATTCCTGTTCTATTTTGCACCGATCCTGCGCAATTTATTAAATTTGTCCCAAAAGGCCGCCCAAAAAACGGAGAAAGGGCAGCCGCTGTCGCGGCTGCCCATAAAGGAGAACGTCCCCGGTATGGAGGGAAAATTTTCCCTCCACGCCAGGGATCAGATGAACTTATTTCAGCTTTTCGCAGAACATTCTGCCAAGGCGCTCCGTTGCAAGACGGATTTTTTCCGGCGGCACCGCGCCGAAGCTGATCCGCATGCAGTTTGTAACCGGCGCGCCGTCCGGGAAGAACTTTTCGCCGGCCACGTAGGAGACCTTCACATCCTTGCGGGTGACGGCTTCCTTCAGCAGCTCCGTGGTGTTCAGTCCGCCGGGGAGCTGGGCCCAGGTGAACAGGCCGCCGTCGGGATATGTAAACTTTGTGCCCTCCGGGAAGTACTTCGACAGGCATTCGACCATGGTATCGCGGCGTTCCCGATAGAGATCGCAGATCATCTTGTGATGGGCCGGATAGTAGCCGCGCTTAAAGAACTCCGCGCAGAGGATCTGCGGCAGCAGAGAGGTGTGGGAATTCAGCGCAGATTTGGCGTCCTTCAGATGCTCCATCATCTTCGCGTCGTTGGCGACCATATAGCCGAGGCGGCTGCCGGCGGAGAAGATTTTGGAGAAGCTGTTGCCCAGGATGACATTGCCGCTGGTATCGAAGGACTTGATCGGCGGCAGATCCTCGCCGCTGTAGCGGATATCCCGGTAGGGATCGTCCTCCATCACCAGAACGTCGTACTCGGCGGCGATTTCCGCCAGACGCTTCCGGCGCTCCAGGCACAATGTACGGCCGCTGGGATTCTGGAAGGTCGGAATGACATAGATCATCTTGGGGTTGTACTTCCTGATCTTGTCCTCCAGGTCCTCCATAATCATGCCGTTGTCGTCCATCTCAACGCCGATACATCTGGCCTCGAACATCTCGAAGGTCTCGATGGCGTGGACAAAGGTCGGCTTTTCCACCAGGATAATGTCGCCGGGATCGATAAACAGTTCGCAGGTCAGGGAGATGGTCTCCAGACCGCCAACCGTCACCATGATCCGGTCCGGGCTGGTGTGGACGCCCTTCGGCTCCAAAAGCTGCTCCGCGATGACCTCCTGGAGGTCCTTGGCACCGGCCGTCGGGCCGTATTGCAGGGCCTCGATGCCGCGCGATTCCTTGCGAAGGATGTCGTTGCTGATCTCGCGGATCACATCGACCGGGAGCGCTTCCTTGGCCGGAGCGCCGATGCCGAGAGAGATTAGGTCCGGATCGCCCAGCGCGCCGAACAGGCCCTTGACCACTGCCGCGGTCTCCGCCATGGCGTCCATTCTGCGGGCATATTTCTGCATGATTCTTTCCTCCCGTCAAAAAGACGTGATTACTTCAGATACTTCTCGTCGAACTCGGCAAAGAGGTCGTTGAAGGGAGCGATATCGCCAATGACATGGTAGACATGCTCTTCGCCGGGGAAGTTGCCGGCCTTGATGTCGTCGGAATACTGCTTGAAGGCGTCGATGACGATGGGCGCGATCTCCGCATACTTCTTGATGAACTTCGGCGTAAAGGCCTGGAACATACCGATGGTGTCGGCAAAGATCGTGAGCTGGCCGTCGCAGGGAGCGCCGGCGCCGATGGAGTACACGGGAATGGTGAGCAGCTTGTGGATCTCAGCGGTGACCTCGGGCGGAACAGCCTCCACCAGCAGGAAGTTGGCGCCGGCCTCCTGAACAGCCAGAGCGTCCTCGATCACGGCACGGGCGCTCTCCACGGTACGGCCCTGGGCCTTGTGGCCGCCGAGCACGCCGGAGGACTGCGGGGTCAGGCCAATGTGGCCGAAGACCAGAATGCCGCAGTTGCGGATGGCGCGGATGCGGCTGGCGACGGTCTTGCCGCCCTCGAGCTTGATGGCGTCGACATTGCCTTCCTTCAGGAAGCGGATGGCGTTGCGGGCAGCCTCTTCATCGGAGGTCTGATAGGAGCCGAAGGGCATATCGCCAACGACGAAGGTGTTCGGCGCGCCGCGGCGGACAGCCTGGCAGTGCTCGATGCACATATCCATCGTGACGGGGATGGTGCTCTCGAAGCCCTCGACGACCATGCCCAGGGAGTCGCCAACCAGGATCATATCCATGCCGGCCGCTTCTGCAAACGACGCAAACGGCGCATCATAAGAGGTAATCCACGAGGCCTTTTCCCCGTTGGCCTTCATCTTATAGAGATCGAGTACTGTTTTCTTTTTCATGGTGAACATCCTTTCCGGTTCGTTATTTGATTGTGCTGTAATACCGCACATCGTTCTTACTTTGACTGTCTTTATTGTACAGCAGAATTCGAAAAAATCAAGGGGTTTTCAAAAATATGTGAAAGTGCAAAAAGAAAGCGCCCCAAATCAGGCGCTTTCCACAATTTCATTTGGCGCTTGCGGCATCAATAGAAAAAGCCGCACAGCTTATCTGCCTGAACCTGCAGCGCGCTCCGAATCTCCGCGATTTTTTCCTCCGTCATACGGACCTTCGGGCCGGAGCAGCTAATGGCCGCGACCGGCCGCTTCGCGCCGTCCAGCACCGGCACCGCCACGCAGATCAGGCCGTATTCCAGCTCCTCCCGGTCCACCGCATAGCCGTCCCACTGCACGCGCAGCAGCTCCTGCCGCAGGTCGGCTTCCGTGACGATGGTGTTGTCCGTAAACGGCTTATACGTAAATCCGCGGAGAATCTTCTCCCGTTCCTCGTCCGGCAGCCTGGCCAGAATCGCCTTTCCAACCGCCGTGCAATACATCGGGAGGCGCTGCCCCGTCGTTGTGCAGATGCGCATGGAGTGCGGGCTCTCCTTTTTAATCAGATAGACAACGTCTCCGCCCTCCGGGCGGACAAAGTTCACCGTCTCCTCCAGTTGCTCCGTGAGTGCGTCCAGCGCCGGCATGACGAGGCGGCGGGTGTCGGCGTTGACCCGGCAGCCCAGGCGAAACAGCTCCAATCCCAGACGGTAGCGTCCCGTGGCCTCGTCCTGCTCCAGAAGGCCCGTCTCCGTCAATGTCGTCACAAGGCCAAAAGCAGTGGATTTATTCAACTGTGTCCGGGCGGCGATCTCTGTTACGCCAAGCAGCTCCTGCTCCTCAAAACAGTGAAGAATTTCCACCGCGCGATTCACGGACTGGATCATGAAATCCCTGCTTCCTTTGCTGATTTTTATATAGTATATCACTTTTTTTATTGACCGTCTACAGGTCAACTGTAATTTTTTTGTGAGAAAACCACAAAAGCAAGGAGCCGCCCTGCGGAAGCAGGGCGGCTCGCGCCTTAATGAAATTCGTAGCGGACGACCTGGTCTCTGGCGGCCTTGACCTCGTCAAGACGGCGCACCGGCGTCGCGTGGGGCGCGGTGTGAAGCGCCTCCGGATCGGTGCGGGCCAGCTCGGCCAGCTTGCAGTAGATCTCGCAGACCTCGTCCATGGTCTCCTTGGACTCCGTCTCGCAGGGCTCGACCATCAGGGCTTCGTGGACAATCGTCGGGAAGTACATTGTGGGCGGATGGATGCCGTTGTCCAGCATGCCCTTGGCGATGTCCAGCGCGGAGACGCCGGTCTCCTCATGGAGCTTTTGCAGGCACATGACGAACTCGTGCATGCAGATCTCGTCGTAGGCCATGTCGTAGGCCTTTGCCAGCTTGACGCGCATGTAGTTGGCGTTCATGACGGCGTTCTTGGCCGCCTCGGGGATTCCCTGCTTGCCCAGCGTCATGACATAGGTCAGCGCCCGGACGACGACCAGGAAATTGCCGTAGAAGGACTTGACCCTGCCGAAGGACTTCTCCGGCTTCACAAGGACATACTTGCCATCTTTCAGCTCCACCTCGGGACCAGGCAGATACTTCTTCAGGAATTCCTTGCAGCCAACCGCGCCGGCGCCGGGACCGCCGCCGCCGTGGGGCGTGGAGAAGGTCTTGTGCAGGTTCATGTGGATGCAGTCGAAGCCCATGTCGCCGGGCCGGACCACGCCCATGACCGCGTTGAGGTTGGCGCCGTCGTAGTAGCACAGGCCGCCGGCCTCATGGACGATACCCGTGATCTCGAGGATGTTCTTGTCGAAGATGCCGACGGTGTTGGGGTTGGTCAGCATCAGTCCGGCGGTGTCGGGGCCGACAGCCGCCCGCAGGGCGTCCAGATCGACGCAGCCGTCGGAGCCGGAGGGGATGTTGATGACGGAGAAGCCGGCCATGACGGCGGAGGCGGGGTTGGTGCCGTGGGCCGAGTCGGGAACGATAATCTTCGTCCGGCCGGTGTCGCCGCGGTCCTGGTGATAGGCCTTAATCAGCATCAGGCCGGAGAATTCGCCGTGGGCGCCGGCAGCGGGCTGCATGGTCATGCCCTGCATGCCCGTGACCTCGCACAGCAGCGAGTTGAGCGTATGGATGACCTCCAGGCAGCCCTGCACCGTCTCGACGGGCTGCAGGGGGTGGATCTGGGTGAAGCCGGGCAGCGCGGCCATGGCCTCGTTGATCTTGGGGTTATACTTCATCGTGCAGGAGCCAAGGGGATAGAAGCCGTCGTTGACGCCGTGCACGCGCTTGGACAGGGCAGTATAGTGGCGGATCAGGTCGTTTTCGCAGACATGGGGAAGGTGCAGCCTGCTCTCGCGCTTCTCGGAGAGCTCCACGACGGGCACATCGCATTCCGGCAGCAACGTCAGGTGCTGTTCCTCCGTGCCGCGCTCAAAGATCAGTTTCAGCTCTTCGGCCATCTCAGAACACCTCCTTCAGGATTGCGACCACTTCGTCGAGCTTCTTTTTGGTCAGCAGCTCCGTGACGCACCAGAGGATGCCGCCCTCCACGGGCAGGCCGCCCAGAATACCGTGCGCATCCAGGGCCTTCAGGGCCTTGTCCGCGTCGGGGCATTCCGTGACAAACTCGTGGAAGAACTCGCCGCCATAGACCAGCTTCCAGCCCAGCTCCTTTTCAAGCTGCGCGGCCAGATAGTGGGCCTTGGAGATGCAGAGGGTGGCGGCCTGCTTCAGGCCGGTTTCGCCCATCGCGCTGAGATAGACGCCGGCAGTAAAGGCGCAGAGCGCCTGGTTGGAGCAGATATTGGAGGAGGCCTTCTCGCGGCGGATGTGCTGCTCCCGTCCGGAGAGCGTCAGAACGAAGCCGCGCTTACCTTCGGTGTCGACGGTCTGGCCGACAATCCGGCCCGGCAGAGACCGGGTCATCTTTTTGGGCACCGCCATGAAGCCCAGATAGGGGCCGCCAAAGGCGATGTCCATGCCGAGGGGCTGGCCCTCTCCGACGGCGATGTCCGCGCCGCATTCCCGCGGCGTCTTCATGATGGCGCAGGCGATGGGGTTGACGCCCATGACAAACTTCGCGCCGGCAGCGTGGACGATCTCACCGATTTCGGCGGCGTCCTCCATCTGGCCGCAGAAGTTGGGCTGCTGCAAATAGAAGCAGGCGGCATCGTCGCCAAGGGCCGCCTTAAGGGCTTCCTTGTCGACCCTGCCGTCCTTTGCGGGGACGACGGCAATCTCCGTGTTGGAGGCCCAGCAGTAGGTCTGCATGGTCTCGATGACATGGGGATGGGCGGTCGCGGCCACATAGGCCTTTCTGCGCTTGCGGTCTCTGCACATGGTGACGGTCTCGGCCGCGGCCGTGGCCCCGTCGTAGTGAGAGGCGTTGGAGACGTCCATGCCGGTCAGCTCGCAGATCATGGTCTGGAACTCAAAGATGGACTGCAGAATGCCCTGGCTGATCTCCGCCTGATAGGGCGTATAGGCCGTCAGCAGCTCTTCGCGGCTCGCGACCGACTTGACCACGGCGGGGATAAAATGGCGGTAGCTGCCTGCGCCGCGCAGGCAGGTCTTGTAGATTTTGTTCTTTTCCGCGATATCGGCGATTGCCTCGCGAACCTCCAGCTCGCTCATGCCGTCCGGCAGGTTCAGGTTATCGCCCAGGAGCATATCAGCGGGAACACTGCGGTACAGGCCGTCGATGGAATCTACACCAATGACCCGCAGCATTTCCTCCCGCTCTTTCGCGGTAGTCGGGACATAGGTACCCATCGATTAGCCCTCCTTGGTCTTTGCCTCGTAGGCGTCGGCATCCATGAGATCGGCAAAGCCGGTGATGTTCTCGACCTTGATGATCCAGTTGCCATAGGGATCGCTGTTCAGCAGTTCGGGGGAATCGTCCAGCTCTTCGTTGACCTCGGCCACAACGCCGGTAACCGGGCAGACCAGATCAGAAACAGCCTTGACGGACTCGACGTCGCCGAAGGGGGTGTCGGCGGTGACTTCGTCGCCAACCGCGGGCAGGGTGACAAACACGATGTCGTTCAGCTGGTCCTGCGCATAGTCGGTAATGCCGACCAGAGCCGTGGTGTCGTCAATCATCTTGACCCATTCGTCATCTTTGGTATACTTCAATTCTTTCGGGAAATCCATAATCAATACCTCCGTTAATATTACAATTGCGTTCGATGTTCATATGTCCCTGCAGTGAGGTATCCCGCCGATATGCTCCTGCAGGAATTATAGTACAGTTATGGAAGGTTCGCAAGCATTTTGGCAAAAACCTCCGCCTTTTTCGCTTGAAAACCTTCCCCCGCCGGGCCTGTGCCCGGCAGGAGACGGGACGATCCTGTGCTTACAGGCCGGTCGCTCTGCAGAACTGCTCCAGGGCGCCGTCCAGGTCCTTGTCGGAGAAGCAATACTTCATCTCCGTATAGCCGCTGCGGAACCTTACGACCTCGTCGCGGACGTCGACGCCCTTGACGCATTCTGCAATCAGGTGGGCCAGACGCTGGAACTCGTCCTTGCCGAAGCCGAAGCGGGTCATCTCATTGACGCCCATGCGCAGTGCGCCGGAGGCGGTGAAGCCCTCCTCCTCGGGGGTCGCCTGGTAGTTGCAGATGATGTTGTTCCGCTCCAGACGCTCGGCAATGGCCGGGCCTGTGGCGTAGCCGACGCGGACGATGACCTGATGGGTCTCGGTGTAGCTGATCGCGGGGTCGCCGCAGACGTCCATCCCCTCGTCCGCCAGGCACTTGGCAAACCACTTGGCGTTTTCAACGACGTTTCTCTGGTACTCGTCCTTGAACGCGTTCATCTCATAGGCCGCAACCAGCTCAGCCAGCAGGGTGCCCAGATGGTGGTTGGAGACGCTGCCGGGGAAGGTTCTGGTCTGCATGGTCTCCCACAGGCCCCACTTCAGATCCTCGGGCGTATAGTTGACGCCGATGATGCCTCTCTGGGGGCCGAAGAAGGTCTTATGGGTGGAGCCGGTGACAATTTCCGCGCCCTCCTCGAAGGGCTTCTGGAAGTGGTCGCCGATCAGGCCCAGGACATGGGCCATATCGTACATGATCGTGGTCCGGATGCCCTGCTCATCCACAAACCTGCGAATTTCAGCGACAGGCTCCCTGTGCAGCACCATGGACTTGCCGAAGATGATGAACTCGGGCTTGTACTGGTCCAGCAGGACCTTGGTGGCCTCGACGTCGATCTTGAACGGGTTGTCCGGCAGGACCGGGAAATTCACGACCATGTTCTTCTCGGTGACGGGGTCCACGGCGACAAAGTCGTGGAGCGCGCCCATGGGCTGGGCGGACAGGTGGCCGCCGCGGACGATGTGGTTGTTCATGATCCAGCCGAGGCGCTGGGGCTGGCGCTTCCGGTCGACGCGGTTCTTAAAGTCCATCAGGGAGGAGAAGACCGCCGTGTTGGACATCTGGCCGGAGGTGCAGCGGGTTTCGACTTGGGTTGCGCCGAGGAACTTCCGCATCTCGGCCTGCAGCAGCTCCTCGCAGGCCACGATGAACTTGGTGCCCTGATAGTAGGGGATGTCGGCATCGTCGAAGGCCTTCTGCTTTTTGTGCTCAGCGTAGCGGCCGGTGGGGTCGGACGCGCCCAGCAGACGGGTGGCGCGGGACGGCGTCATCTCGGAGGGAATCAGGTTGATGCACTGCTCCTGACGCCAGCGGTGGTTCTCCTGGGCCTTGACAAACAGCTCCGCAACCTTGGGCAGGTAGTCTGTGACCTGGCTGGGGCCTTCCGTGGTGGTCTTCTTATAGATGATGGGGCGGGTATAGGGAGGCGCGTCCTGGCGCATATGGCAGGCCGTGACGACGGCGGGAACGCGCTTGCCGCGGATGTCGACCTCGATCTCAAACTCGGTCACGACATGGGACTTCATATAGGCCAGTCCGATGGAGCGCTTCTGCACCCTGTCGGTGATGACGGACTCGATGCCGGTGCCCTCGGTCTCGTAGTAGGGGATCATGGTGCCGGAGGTGACATAGCCCAGCTCCTCGCCGGTGCGGGCATCGTAGACCGGGCAGCCGGCGCGGAGAACGCCTCTGCCCAGCAGGCAGATGGGCTGGATGCGGTAGGGCAGGTCCTCCACAGAGGAGTAGTCCCGGTTCATGATCTTTTTCAGCGCCTCGAACTGCTTTTTCAGGGTAGCCCTGCCGACGAAATCGCCCTTGCTCTCGTTGAAGGAGACGGCAAATTTGGCCAGCGGCACAGCGTAGATGGGGATCTCGCCGCCCAGCTTGCATTCCCCGAACTCGTGGCCGTACAGCGGCATGCCGGCCTCCATGCGGAGAGTATCCCGGGCGCCGAGGGCCGTGGGACGGGCGCCCAGCTCCTGCAAACGGTTCCAGAAATAGTGGGCGTCCTCGCTGTTGCAGTACAGCTCGTAGCCGATGGGCTCGCCGGTATAGCCGGTCTTGGCGATGCGGACGGGCTTCCCCTCCATGACCGTGGTGCCCAGGGCGTTTTTGGCGTTTTCCGCCAGCAGCTCCCTGCCGCCGTGCAGCGTCTCCAAAATCTTCTTGGACCTGGGACCCTGGACCGCGATGGCAGCATACTTATCAGAGACATTGGTGATCTTCACATCGAACTTCTCAGCCTCTTTGTAGAGATGGGCGAGGTCCTTGTCGATGTTGCCGGCGTTGATTACGAGGAAATACTTTCCTTCCTCAAAGCGATAGAGGTAGACGTCGTCGACCGCGCCGCCGTTTTCGTTCGGCATGATGCCGTACTGGGCCTGGTTCAGGTCCAGCGCCAGCACGTTGCTGGAGAGGACATGCTGCAAAAAGGCGACCTGATCCGGTCCCTCGATGTCCAGACGGCCCATGTGGGACACGTCGAAAATACCGCACTGGCTGCGGCAGTAGAGGTGCTCAGAGATGATGCCGTTCGGGTACTGGATCGGCATATCCCAGCCGCCGAAGTCCACCATGGTCGCGCCGGCGGCGACATGTGCGTCATAGAGAATGGTTCTTTTTAATTCGCTCATCATAATCTTCCTCCTTTAGATTTGGCCAATCTTCCGCAGGGGATATAAAAAGACGGGGTGCGCCCTGCGGCGCACTCCGTCTCGTTACCTGAAAGATTCTCTCATGGAGCATTCCGCGGCCATACTTCCTGTACGGCCTTCGGCAGCCCTGGAGATTGCTTCTTCGGTGCCTCTTTGAGGCTTTCCGGAGGCCCGTCCGGTTCCAGTCCTTTTGCCTGAGAGTTCTCTGCGTAGGCTCCTTCGGCGGCACATGCTTCGTGCACTCTCCTGGAATCGTCATCCGGGTATTTTCACAAAATGCCGGGGCGGCATCACACGCGGTGCGCCATCCCATACACATTTGAGTTTATCATATTTTTCAGGCGATGCAAGCGTCTTTTTTATTTTCGGTATTCGGCCCAGAAATGCGGAAAGCATTTTGGTATTTTTTACTAATTTTGTCCTCTACTGGAAAAACCGCCTGTAGGCCTTGGAGATCACCACGCCGAAATAGACGATCACCAGAAAGAAAATCCCGTTGGCAATCATCGTGGCGAGGCTCGGCAGGAACGCCAGCACATCATTCAGCGCGGCGAAAAGCCCCGTTGCAATGGTCAGCACGCTGAAGATGAAAAATCTTGGCATAATATAGACATAGAACGCCTCCGGCTCCCGGCAGTTGCCGGCGTTGCAGCCGTTGGGGAAGATCAGCTTGCAGTCCACCAGCTTCCCGGCCTGCTTCAGCTTCACCCACTGGCCCAGGGCATAAATGCCGCAGATCAGCACAAACACATCAAGAATCATATAGAGGTCCATAGAAACATCCCTTCCGCGTCAATCTTGCGGCTATTATATCGAATTTTTCCACAGTTCGCAAGCAGATCATTTCCCGGAAAAGCGCTTGTAAAACCAGCGCCGCTGTGATAAACTGAATTCGTTTGAAAATGATGGAAAAACCGGAGGGCGGTCCCATGTAGAATGCAGCGATGTTTCAAAAAAAGAATTCAACACCTGGAGGAAACAACATGGCAACCCTGAATGAAGAAATCCGCCGGCGCAGAACCTTTGCGATCATTTCGCATCCGGACGCCGGCAAAACCACGTTAACGGAAAAATTCCTGCTCTACGGCGGGGCAATCGCCCAGGCCGGCGCCGTCAAGGGCAAAAAAAATACCCGCGCCGCCGTCTCCGACTGGATGGAGATCGAAAAGCAGCGCGGCATCTCTGTCACCTCGTCCGTCATGCAGTTCCAGTATGACGGCTACTGCATCAACATCCTCGACACCCCGGGCCACCAGGACTTCTCCGAGGACACCTACCGGACCCTGATGGCCGCCGACTCCGCCGTCATGGTCATCGACGGCGCCAAGGGCGTCGAGCCGCAGACCCGCAAGCTCTTTAAGGTCTGCGCCATGCGGCACATTCCGATCTTCACCTTTATCAACAAGATGGACCGGGACAGCAAGGACCCCTTCGATCTGCTGGACGAGCTGGAAAACGAGCTGGGCATCGAGACCTATGCCGTCAACTGGCCCATCGGCTCCGGCAAGGAGTTCCAGGGCGTCTACAACCGGGAGAAGGGCCACATTGAATTTTTCTCCGGCATCTCCGGAAAAAACCGGGCCGACAAGCTGGAGATCGATCTGGAGGACCCGCAGGTGGGCGAGATCATCGGGGAACGCCGCCACGGTCAGCTCCGGGACGACGTCGAGCTGCTGGGCGCCGGCCGCGACTTCGACATGGAGGCCGTCCGGGCCGGTACGCTGTCCCCCGTCTTCTTCGGCTCCGCGCTGACCAATTTCGGCGTCGAGCCATTTCTGGAGGATTTTCTCCGCATGACTACCGCTCCCCTGCCCCGCGTCTCCGACTGCGGCGAAATCGATATCTATTCTCCGGATTTTTCCGCCTTTGTCTTCAAAATCCAGGCAAATATGAACAAAGCCCACCGGGACCGCCTGGCCTTCATGCGAATCTGCTCCGGCAAATTCGAGCGCGAGAAGGAATTCTACCACGTCCAGGGCAATAAAAAGATGCGCCTCTCCCAACCGCAGCAGCTCATGGCCCAGGAGCGCGAAATCGTGGACGAAGCCTACGCCGGCGATATCATCGGCGTGTTCGACCCCGGCATCTTCTCCATCGGCGACACAATCACGGTTCCCGGCAAGAAATTCAAATTTGCCGGCATCCCCACCTTTGCTCCGGAGCACTTCTCCCGCGTCAGCCCGCGGGACACGATGAAGCGGAAGCAGTTTATCAAGGGCACGGAGCAGATCGCCCAGGAGGGCGCAATCCAGATCTTCAAGGTGCCGAACACCGGCATGGAGGAGGTCATCGTCGGCGTCGTCGGCACGCTGCAATTCGACGTGTTCCAGTACCGGATGAAGAACGAGTACGGCGTGGACCTGCGAATGGAGGGCCTGCCCTACGATCAGCTTCGCTTCATCCAGTCCGCCCCCTGCCCGCTGGACGAGCTGAACCTGTCTTCCGACGCGGAGCTGCTGGAGGACTACCGCGGCCACAGCCTGCTGGTCTTCACCTCCCCGTGGAGCATCGACTTCACCCTGCGGAAAAACCCCGGACTGGAGCTGTCTGAAACGCTGGACGGCTAAGCGGCCCGCGGCGGAATCGCATACGGACAGAACAAGGACCTGCCGCAAAGCTCCGGTTTTGCGGCAGGTCCTCTTTTTGTCATCTTCCGATGGGAGAAGCTAGCCAAAATCGTGCCGTGTTCCTCCGCCGCTCCCTATCTCCTCCAGGGCTGAGACAATTTCCTCAATTTTTAAAAAACATTCTGCATCAGACAGTTCCTCATCTTCAATAATGGATTTGATCCTCTGTAAGGCGCGATAGCAGGTCCCCTCAACAATTTCTGCGATCAGCGGGCTTCCCTCCGGCACAAGCTCTGAGAAGGCGCCTTCCTCCAGTGCTTTGATTAAAATCTCCTCATATAATTGCATGGCATCGCCTCCCGTTTTGCTACAATATTGTAGCATTTTTCAACCTTATTTGCAACAAAATAGTAGCATCCATTTGAGGTGATCTGGATGTTCTTTCAGCGATTGGAGGATCTTCGTGTCGATGCCGATAAAACGCAGGCGCAAATTGCGGACGTTTTGAATTGTAATCGTGAGGTATACCGGCGGTATGAAAAAGGAATCTATGAGCTGCCCGTGTGGGCGCTGATCAGGCTGGCAAAGTATTATCACACCTCCACGGACTATATTCTTGGACTCACATCCAGGCGTGAGCTGCCCGAGGACAAATAAAACCGGGGCTATGGCCCCGGCTACAATGTGCTGAGAGCGTGCCGAAAAAGATTTTCGGCACGCTGATTTGCATCGATTCCTACAGATTGACCGCTTCGGCTGCGACGGCGGCGCTGCTGAGCTTGCTGCGGCAGACGGCGGTAAATCGCTCCACCTGCTCCGGGCAGCGGCCGATATAGGCCTCCGGCTTCATCACGGCGCGAATCTCCGCCTCGGTCATACCGAACTCGGGGTGGGCCGCCAGAGCGCCGATCAGATTGGAGGGCTCGCCCTCCTTCATCCGGGCGGTGGCCTCCATGGACGCCTCGCGGATGATCTCATGGACGGCCTGCCGGTCGCCGCCGCGCTTGACCGATTCCATCAGCAGATTTTCCGTGGCAATGAAGGGCAGATATTCGTCTACGAATTTCTGCACGATCTTTTCGTTGACATGGATGCCGCCCGTGACATTGACCATCAGCCGCAGAATCGCATCGCAGCAGAGGAAGCCCTCCGGCAGAGAGATACGGCGGTTGGCGGAGTCGTCCAGCGTCCGCTCCAGCCACTGGGTGCTGGCGGTCATGGGCGCGTTGGCGGCGTCGGCCATCAGATAGCGGCCGAGAGAGCAGATGCGCTCCGAGCGCATGGGGTTGCGCTTGTAGGCCATGGCGGAGGAGCCGACCTGCTTTTCCTCAAAGGGCTCCTCCATCTGGCGGTCGTGCTGCAAAAGGCGCATGTCGTTGGCAAAGCGGTAGCAGCTCTGGGCCACGGAGGAGAGCGCGTTCAAAATGCGGCTGTCGAGCTTCCGGGGATAGGTCTGGCCGCAGACGTCGTAGATGCGGTCAAAGCCGAAATCGGCGGCGATCATGCGGTTCATCTCGTCGATCCTGGCGGTGTCGCCGCCAAAGAGCTCCACAAAGCTGGCCTCCGTGCCGGTGGTGCCGCGGCAGCCGAGGAAACGGATGGACGCGATGACGTCGTCCAGCTCCTCGAGGTCCAGCATCAGGTCCTGGGCCCAGAGGGAGGCGCGCTTGCCGACGGTGACAAGCTGGGCCGGCTGGAAGTGGGTATAGCCCAGACAGGGCATGGCCTTGTATTTCTCCGCGAAGTCGCAGAGCTGGGAGAGCACGGTGGAGATCTGGCCCCGCAGATACCGGAGTCCTTCGCGGTAGATAATCAGGTCCGCGTTGTCGGTGACATAGCAGGACGTAGCGCCCAGGTGGATGATGCCCTTTGCGCCGGGGGCCTGCACACCGTAGCCGTAGATGTGGGCCATGACGTCATGGCGAATCTCCTTCTCCTTGGCCGCCACCACGTCGTAGTTGACCGGCAGCACATGCTCCTCCAGCTCCCTGACCTGGGCCTCCGTCACGGGCAGGCCCAGCTTGTGCTCGGCTCTGGCGAGGGAAATCCACAGGCGGCGCCAGGTCTCATAGCGCTTGTCCGGGGAGAAGAGGTTCAGCATGAACCGGGAGGCATAGCGGGAGGCAAGCGGGCTTTCGTAGGTATCCTTCATATCGCTTCTCCTTTTTCAGCGCAGGATGATGGCGTCGCGCTCCGCGCCAACGGAGACGTAGGAGATGCGGCAGCCGATTTCCTTTTCGACATATTCCACATAGTCGCGGGCTTCCTTCGGCAGGTCCTCAAAGCGGCGGACGCCGGAGATGTCGCACTTCCAGCCGGGAACCGTGCGGATGACGGGCTTGGCGTTCGCCAGATCGGCGGGGAAGGGGAAATCGTCGGTCCGCTCGCCGTTGACCTCATACTGCACGCAGACGGGAATCTCGTCCATATAGGAGAGGATGTCCATCTTGGTCAGCGCGACCTCGGTCGCGCCCTGGATGCGGCAGCCATAGCGGGTGGCGACCAGGTCGATGGGGCCGACGCGGCGGGGACGGCCGGTGGAAGCGCCGTATTCGCCGCCGGCGACGCGCAGCTTCTCCGCCTCTTCGCCAAACCACTCGCAGGTGAAGGGACCTTCTCCGACGCAGGTGGAGTAGGCCTTGACAATGCCCACGGTCCGGTCGAGCCTGCTGCCGGGCATACCGGCGCCGACGCAGGCGTAGCCGGCGATGGAGGAGGAGGAGGAGGTATAGGGGAAGATGCCGAAGTCGATATCCCGCAGCGCGCCAAGCTGGGCCTCAAACATGATGTTCTTTCCGGCCTTTTCCGCGCCGTACAGGAATTTGGTCACATCGCAGATATAGGGGGCCAGCTTGCCGCCGAACTCCTCACACCAGGCCAGCATGTCCTCCAGCTTGTAGGGCTCTGCGCCATAGACATTCTGAATGGTCAGATTTTTCCATTCGAGGATGGTGGAAAGGTGCTGCTTCAGGTACTCCGGATGGAGCAGCTCGCCCATCATGACGGTCTTCTTCTGATATTTGTCGGAGTAGACCGGAGCGATGCCGCGCAGGGTGGAGCCGTACTTCTTGTCCTTTAGGCGGGCCTCCTCCAGGCCGTCCAGCGCCCGGTGGAAGGGGAAGACAATGGTGGCGCGGTCGGAAATCTTGAAGTTCTCCGGGGTGATGGCGATACCGGCAGCCTGCAGGTTGGAAATCTCCTTGCACAGGTCCTCGAGGTCGATGACCACGCCGTTGCCGAGCACGTTGACCACGTTTTTGGAGAAGATGCCGGAGGGGATCAGGTGCAGGGCGAATTTGCCATATTCATTGACGACGGTGTGGCCGGCGTTGTTGCCGCCCTGGTAGCGGATGACCACGTCAAAATCGCTGGCGATCAGATCGACCATGCGGCCCTTGCCCTCGTCGCCCCAGTTGATGCCTACTACTGCGCAGTTGCTCATAACGTAACGCTCCTTGCTTTTTATCGCCCCAAAACCGGGGCTTGTTTTTTCTCAGCGGCTTTATTATAATGATGTCTGTACTATAAGTAAAACAGAAATATCTTATGGTTTTCATAAGTAAAAAAGATAGGAGGAGCTTCATGTCCGCGAAGCTGGAGCAGTATCGAATCTTCAAGGAGGTGGCCGACACCGGAAACATTTCCGGCACGGCAAAAAAGCTCTATATCTCCCAGTCGGCAGTCAGCCAGTCGGTCAAGCTGCTGGAGGAGGAGCTGGGCGTGCGGCTGTTCTCCCGGACCTCCCGGGGCGTCTGCCTGACGGCGGAGGGGCGGCTGCTCTACGACTATGCCGCCAAGGCGCTTTCCCTGCTGGAGGCCGGCGAACAGCGTCTGGCCCAGACCCGGGAGCTGCTGCGCGGCGAGCTTGCCATCGGCGCCAACGACACCCTGACAAAGTATTATCTTCTCCCCTTTTTGCAGGCTTATCACCGGAGACACCCCAACATCCGGGTCAAAATCTGCAACGGTACCAGCCGGAAGGTCCTCGACCTGCTCCACACCGGGCAGGTGGACCTGGCCTTTGCCACGGCGCCGGAGGACAGCCGGCCCTTTGTCACCTACACCTGCTTCGACACCCATCAGGTGTTTGTGGCCGCGCCGGATTACGACTGCGATTTTGACAAAACCTACACATTGGAAGAGATGAGCCGCTTTCCGCTGATCCTGCTGGAGCGGACGGCCAGCTCCCGGCGCTACCTGGAGGAATTCTTCCTGCGCCACGGCCTGAAGCTGGAGCCGGAAATCGAGCTTGCAAGCCACAACCTGCTGCTCAGCCTGGCCCGGATCGGCCTGGGCGTCGCCTGCGTGACAGAGGAGCTGTCGGCCTCCAGCTTCCAGCGGGGTATTATCCGAAAGATTCGGGTGGAGGAGGAAATCCCGGCCCGGACCGTCGCCATGTGTATCCGGCGCGACTCGGAGCCGCCGGCGGCAGCCCGGAGATTTATGGAATTTGTGAAAGAAGGAACCAACAATGGATGAATTTACAAGAGAGCTATGGAAGCGCATGGACGAGGCGGAGGCGCTGGGCTGCCGGATGGTGAAATTCCGCCAGACCGTGACGAAATACGGCGGCGTGGAGACCGCGAAGGAATATCTTCGGAAGAACCGCTATTCCGACGGCTTTGACGGCCTGGAGGCAAAAAAACGTCTGGACCTCTCCATGGAGGCCCTCGTGACGAAGGGCAGGTTCAGCGCGCTGTTCACCGATGACGAGGTCAACCGCTGCTTTGACCGGCTCTGCGGCGCGGGCTATTATATCTGGAAGGAGTAAACGCCATGGGGATCCGGATTGCGGAAAGAGCCGATGTGGAGGCGATGCGGCTGATCTATGCGCCCTACGTGGAACACACGGCCTACAGCTATGAATATGAGGCGCCGGACCATGCGGAATTTTTGAACAGGTTCGAGCGCTGCACCGCGCAGTTTCCCTGGCTGGTCTGGGAGGAGAACGGCGAGGTTCTGGGCTACGTCTACGCCAGCCCGGCCTTTACCCGGCGGGCCTACGGCTTTCTGGCGGACCTCTCGATCTATCTGCGGGAGGACGTCCGGGGAAAGGGCATCGGCCGGCGGCTCTACCAGGCGGCGGAGGAGATTCTGCGCCGCCAGGGCTACTGCCGAATCTACTGCATTATCACCAGCGCGAACACGGGAAGTCTTCTGTTCCATGAAGCCATGGGCTACCGCAGGCTGGTTACCTTTGCGCGCAGCGGCATGAAATTCGGCCGCTGGTACGACACCATCTGGTATGAAAAAATACTTCGCGAGAGCGATGAGGCGCTTCCCTTCCCCGTCTCCTGGCGCGAGGTGCGGCTGGACGATTTATTTTCCTGAAATGTGTCGCAGCGCGGCCCGGTCCGGCATAGCATGGGGAGAGCAGACCGGAGAATTTCACGAAAAAAACGAAAAAGATTTGACGATTTCCCTCGAATCAGGTATGCTGGTGGTGGGAGAGTGATCGTATGAATATTTTGGTGAGCGCCTGCCTGCTGGGCGTCTGCTGCCGCTGGGACGGCGGTACCAACGGCCCGCACCCGGACGTCGAAGCATTGATGAAGGAACACAATCTGATTCCGATCTGCCCGGAAATCATGGGCGGCCTGCCCACGCCCCGGCAGCCCGCAGAGCGCCGCGGCGACGTTGTGGCGACCCGGGACTACGAGAACGTGACGGCGGAATTTGAGCGCGGCGCGGAGGAGGCCCTGAAGCTCTGCCACCTCTACCGCTGCAAATACGCGATTCTGAAGGAGCGCAGCCCCTCCTGCGGCACAGGCAGAATCTACGACGGCACCTTCCAGGGCCGGCTGGTCCACGGCTACGGCGTGACGGCGGCTCTGCTGGAATCCTACGGCGTGACGGTCCTCGGCGAATCCGAGGTGAAGCACTTCCGCTTCGCGGAGGATGCGCCGTAGACGAAGGGAAAGGAGCCAATTCTCATGTCTGGCCCGGAACGAGGGCACGAAAGAGAACGGGACCAGGGCCGCAATTGCGGAAGCTGCGGTCCGAACTGCGGCTTTCTGTGCGGATGGAGCTGCGAACCAAACCGCTGCTGCGGCCCCGGCACGTCCTGCAGCCGCGGCTGCGGGCAAAACCGGGACTGCAAGCAGGAGCACAACCACGACCGTCCCAAAGACCGGGACTGTGATCGGGACCGCGACAGGGACCGCGGTCGCGACTGCGACAGGGATCGCGACAGGGATCGGGACAGAGACCGCGACAGAGACCGCGACAGAGACCGCGGACACGACCGGGATCGCGACTGCGACCGGGATCATGACCGCGGGTGGTCCAGTCCGCCCTGCCGCCACTGCGCCGGGTACTTCCCGGGCTGCCTGGTCTGGGTTCTCGGCGCGGGCGCGCTGTTTGCCGGTCTGCTGGCCGCGCTGCTCTGAACAAAAGATATGGACCTGCCGCAGAATTTTCCGTTCCGCGGCAGGTCCTTTTTTATTTTTCTCAGCGAAACCGGCTTGCAAAGCCGCAGCGGCGGCAGAGCGGCTCCACCGCCCGCCTTCCGGAAAAGCCGTCGTAGATGGCTTTGGCCCGGGGCGAATCAAGAATTTCTTCCAAGTCCTGCCGGAACAGGTTTCCAAGCGCCAGATCACCCTCGTGGTCCAGGCAGCAGGGCACCGCGGTGCCGTCGCAGAGGACGCCGATCTGGTCCCGCAGGCCGTAGCAGAACGCCTGTCCGCCGCCGTCCGGCGCGGTCAGGTCCGGCCAGTCAAACTTTTCCCCGTGCTGCAAATAGACCCGCTCCGCCAATCTGGTCCCCCGCGGTTCCACGGTCCAGGGCTTTGGAAAATGCCGCTCCATGGCGGCCAGAATTTCGCCGTTTCTCCGGTCGGCCCCGCCCTGATTCCACAGCCGGTAGACCACCAGCTTCCGGCCCTCCGCGGCCTTTCCGAAGGCAAAGCAGTCCTCCAGATAGGCTTCAAAGGGGACCGCCAGATCGTTGGCCTCGAAGGCGTGGAGGGACACGTTGACCTTGTGCAGCGCCGGCGCCGCAAGCAGCATCGCCTGCCGCCGCCGCAGCAGCGTCCCGTTGGTGGTCAGGATCACGCGGAAGCCCAGCTCGCCGGCCAGCGCCAAAAATCGTTCAAGCTGCGGGTGGCACAGGGGCTCCCCCATCAGATGGAAATAGAGATAGTCCGTATAGGGCCGCAGCCTGGGCAGCAGGAAGGAGAACTCCGCCTCCGTCATCGCATGGGCAGGCCGTCCGGTCCCCGGGCAAAAGGCGCACCGCAGATTGCAGAGGTTGGAGATCTCCAGATAAATTTTCGCAAACCGCTTCATTCTGTTCTCCCCGGACTAGTCCTTCCGGTCAAAGCCGCGGAATACGAAATACCGCTGGCCGAAGTAGTTCAAAACCACAAAAATCAGCACGCCTAGGCCCATGGCGACGTTGTCCTGCGCAGTCTCGGGCCAGCGGCGCATCCAGACCTCGATGCCCGGCAGCGCAATGCTGTAGGCGATCACATAGCACACAGCCAGATTCAGTGCAAACAGCACCGGCGTCCGCAGGCTGCGTTTCCGCGCGCGAAACACATAGTTCCGATTGAATACATAGCTGATCACGCCGCCAAGGCCATGGTTGACCAGCGCGCAGACCCAGCTCTCCAGGGAAGTCAAATTGTATAAAAGGTACATGATCGCCGTGCAGAACAGCGCGTTGAGCACGCCGAACTCCATATAGCGAATCGTTGTTTTATCCACCAAACGCTTCATTTTTTTCCTCTTCTCTCCCCGTATAGCGGGCATTATAGCATATTCTCTCCCCGTTTTCCAGAAGAAAGCGCTCCTTTTTGCAGCTTCCGCAAAAAATGGATCCGTTTTTTTGAGAAAAACATCCGTTGCTTTTTTTCCCGCAGACGGCTATTATGATGTAGTATGTATCAGAACTCCAACAAACAGGAGGACCCATCTCATGAAAATCGGCTTCGACAACGAAACATATCTCACCCTGCAAACGGAAAAAATTCTGGAGCGTATGCAGTCCGTTGGCGGCAAGCTCTACCTGGAATTCGGCGGCAAGCTCTTTGACGACTACCATGCCTCCCGCGTTCTGCCCGGCTTTCAGCCCGACAGCAAAATGCGGATGCTCCTGAAAATTCGCGACCAGGCGGAGATCGTCATCGCCATCTGCGCCTCGGACATCGAGAAAAACAAGCGCCGCGGCGACCTCGGCATCACCTACGATCTGGACGTGCTGCGCCTCATCGACACTTTCCGCGAAATCGGCCTCTATGTCGGCTCTGTGGTCCTGACCCAGTATCGCGGCCAGCGCTCCGCCGACAATTTCCAGAAGAAGCTGGAGAGTCTGGGCGTCCGGGTCTACCGCCACTATCCCATCGAAAACTACCCCTCCGACGTCTCCCTGATCGTCAGTCCCGAGGGCTTTGGCCGCAATGAGTACATCGAGACCACACGGCCCGTCGTGGTCGTCACGGCCCCCGGCCCCGGCTCCGGCAAGATGGCCACCTGTCTCAGCCAGCTCTACCATGAGCACGAGCGGGGCATCGAGGCCGACTATGCCAAATTCGAGACCTTCCCGATCTGGAATCTGCCCCTGAAGCATCCGGTCAACCTGGCCTATGAGGCCGCCACCGCCGACCTCTCCGACGTCAACATGATCGACCCCTTCCATCTGGAGGCCTACGGCAAGACGACCGTCAACTACAACCGGGACGTCGAAATCTTCCCGGTGCTGGAGGCAATTTTTAAGAGAATTCACGGCGCCTGCCGCTATAAGAGCCCCACGGACATGGGCGTCAACATGGCCGGCTACGCCATCATCGACGACGAGGTCTGCCGCGAAGCCTCCAGGCAGGAGATTCTCCGCCGCTATTTCATCGCCCGCAGCGGCGTCCGCCAGGGCGTCGCCAGCGAAGCCGAGGTGCAGAAGCTGAGCACGCTGATGAAATCCCTGAATCTCTCGCCGGAGATGCGCCCCTGCGTATCTCCCGCTCTGGCGCTGGCCGCAAAGACCGGAGGCCCGGCCACCGCCATCGCCCTGCCGGACGGCCACATCGTCACCGGCCGCACCACCGACCTGATGGGCGCCTCCTCCGCCGCCCTGCTCAACGCGCTGAAATACCTGGCCGGTATCCACGACGCCATCGATCTGCTTGCCCCTGCCGTCATCGCGCCGATTCAGAATCTGAAGGTCTCCCACCTCGGCAGCCGGAACCCGCTGCTGCATACCGACGAGGTCCTGATCGCCCTCTCCATCTGCGCCGTCACGAATCCCACGGCGCAGCTTGCGCTCCAGCAGCTCGACAGGCTGCAGGGCAGCGAAATCCATTCCTCGGTCATTCTCTCCAAGGTGGACGAGGATGTGTTCAAGCGGCTGGGCGCCCGCGTCACCATGGAGCCCATCTATCAATTTGCCAAGCTCTACCACAAATAAGGAGAATTCGCAATGGACATCGGTTTTCCCTGCATAGAATGCCTGCTGCGGATGGAATTCGGCCACATTCGCGACCGGGCGGACAAGCAGGCCCGGCTGGCCTGCGCCAAGGAGCTTCTCGCGGCGCTTGCCGGCGCGCCGGCGGGCGTCTCGCCTCCGGAAATTGTGCCGGCGCTGGACGCGATCTGTGCAAAATACTTCGACACCGGGGCGGACCCCCAACGGGCGCTCAAGGAGCGCTCCGGCAAAATCATGCTGGAACGGCTGCCGGACATCCGGAAGGCGGTCTTTTCCGTCGCCGACCCACTCTATGCCGCGCTGCAATACAGCCGGATCGGGAACTATATCGACTTCGCCTCCTTCGGTGATTGCGTCGACTTTCACCGGCTGGACGAGCTGCTGGCCAGCGCGCGGACGTACCCGATTGAGGAGACGGAATACCGCCGTTTCCGCGAGGACCTGCGATGCGGAAGCTCCCTGCTGCTGCTGACGGACAACGCCGGGGAGATCGTTCTGGACCGGCTGCTGCTGGAGGCGCTGCGGCAGGAATACCCCGCCCTGGAGCTGACGGTCTGCGTTCGCGGCGGTCCGGCGCTCAACGACGCGCTCCGGGAGGACGCCGAAGCCGCCGGGATCCCCGCCCTTGCCCGGCTGATCGACAGCGGCGCCGCCATCAGCGGCACCTCCATCCGGCGCCTGGGCAGCGAAGCCCGGCAGGCCATGGAGACGGCCTCCGTCATTCTCTCCAAGGGCCAGGGCAATCTGGAGACGCTGCTTGGCTGTGGCCGGAATATCTACTACCTGTTCCTCTGCAAATGCGCCCAATTTACGGAAATGTTTCATGTCCCTGCCATGACCGGCATGTTTTTGAACGAGCAGAGAATGCCGGCTGAAAATTTTCGTTAAATTTCTACAAAGTTTTTATTTTTCGGCAAATTATGCAACCATTTTGATGCTTTTTCGTCCTATAATAAGAGACATAAATTCCAATCTGGTTGCATAAGGAGGCGCATCAGAATGTCAGAGATGCAGAAACCCATTCGGCGCAGAAAAAAGCGCCGTCCAAAGTGGCAGCGTGTTCTGCGCCATTATTGGCCCATGATCCGTCTGCTGCTTCTGCTGTTGCTCTGCGCTCTGCTGATTTTCTTCACAGTCCGCGCGTTCGTCCACAATTTGCACGGCATGCAGACGTCTCCGGACGCCGGCAAGGACGGCACCGTCCAGGACGCGTCTGGGCAGGACGAAACCCCGCAGGAATCCACGGACGGCCCCGAGGACCCGGAGCAGCCGGCCGTCAGCGCCTCTCCCGCCGACGCCGACCTCATTGCCCAGGCGGATCTGCTCGCCGCCGGCTACGACTACCAGGGCGCCATCGCCTTTTTACAGGACGCAATCAGTCAGGGTTCGGGAAGCCCTGACTCCAGCAGTCTGCTGGAGGAAAAAATTGCCGAATACCAGGAAAAGGACAGCCAGCTTTCCGTCTATCAGGATATGGCCGGCATCACCCATATTTTCTTCCATTCTCTGGTGGTCGACAACAGCCGGGCTTTTGACGGCGACGCGACCCAGGACGGCTACAGCCTCTATATGACGACGATTCCGGAATTTAACGCCATTCTGGACAGTCTCTACGAGCGGGGCTATGTCCTCGTTTCGCCCTACGACGTGGCCGGCGAGATCACCGACGAAAACGGCACCCACTTCGGCTACCGCGAGATTCGCCTGCCGGAGGGCAAAAAGCCGTTCATGATGAGCCAGGACGACGTCAACTACTATGGATACATGGTCGGCGGTGAAGACGGCTCCGGCGACACGCCGGTATCCCCCAACGAAAAGGGCGACGGCTTCGCCACAAAGATCGTCATCGGGGAGGACGGCTACCCCACCTGCGAGTATATGGACGCCGAGGGCAATGTGACCACCGGCGACTACGATCTGGTGCCAATCCTGGAGCATTTCATCCAGGAGCATCCCGATTTCTCCTATCACGGCGCGCGGGCCGTTTTGGCCTTCACCGGCTATGAGGGCGTCATGGGCTACCGCACCAAGCCCGCCTATGAGGCCGCTCTGGGCGCCGAAGCCTACCAGAAAGAGGTCGAGGACGCAAAGGCTGTGGCCCAATGCCTGCGGGACCACGGCTGGGTCCTGGCCAGCCACTCCTACGGCCACCCGAACTACGCCAATATCAGCGCAGTCGACGTGGAAATCGACTCCGACAAGTGGGAAAACACCGTAGAGACCATCATCGGTGAGGTTGATATCCTGATCTATCCCCACGGCGGCGATGTCGGCGGGCTTGAGAAGTACGATATGAACAACACCAAGTTCGCAGTCCTCTACAACGACGGCTATCGCTATTTCTTCAATGTGGACAACTGCGTGGCCTGGCATCAAATGGGAGACGACTATTTCCGGGGCAACCGCCGCGACCTCGACGGCTACCGTATGTATCACCATCCGGACAGTATGAACGACCTGATCGACGCCAGAGCCATTCTGGACAGCGACCGGCCGCTGCCGGTACCGGAAATTGGTTGATTCTGCACAGGAACCAGCGGACCCCGCTGGTTCCTTTTATGCATCTTTCTTCTTGTATTTTTATTTATGCTGTGATAATATGTAGCATGCTTCCAAAAATGATAGCATGCTACGTATTTTTTTGATAAAGAAGGTGTGATAACATGGATTTCTGCCAGCAACATATCGGTCCGAAAATCAAATCGCTCTCCGCCTCGATGAGTCAGGAGATGAACCGAAATAACGCCGCGCTGGAGCTCACCGGTTCCCAGGCGATCTTTCTCGGCTACATCATCCACCACAGGGACCGTCCTGTCTTTCCGCGGGATCTGGAACGGGAATTTGATTTTTCCCATCCGACCGTGTCCGGCGTTCTCCGGAGGCTGGAGAGCAAGGGCTTCGTGACGTTTCAGCCCGGAGCGGCGGACAAACGCTGCAAGCAGATTCTTGTGACGGAAAAGGCAATCCGGTCTCATAACGCCATCGTGCAGCACATGATTGAGACAGAAAACAAGGCGACCGCCGGCATGAGCGCCGCGGAAATCGCGGAGCTGAACAGGCTGCTCGGCCTTGTCATGCGAAACATGGGCATCACGCCCTGCTGCAAGCCACGCATAGAACAGGAGGAACACACATGATTAAACGTCTCGCAAAATGCGTGCGGGAATATAAGCTGCCCGCCCTGTTGGCCCCGCTGTTCATCCTCGGCGAGGCCGCCATGGAGGTGCTGATTCCCACGCTGATGGCCGATCTGATCGACTACGGCGTGGAGCTGGGGGATATGCGCTATGTTCTGCTCTCCGCGGGGAAGCTGGTGCTCTGCGCCCTGATCTCTCTGCTCTGCGGCTTCTCCTCCGCCTACTTTGCGGCCAAGGCCGGCACCGGCTTCGGCGCAAATCTGCGGCATGATATTTTCTACCGGGTGCAGGACTTCTCCTTCTCCAACATCGACCAGTTCTCGACCTCTTCTCTGGTCACACGGCTGACCACCGATGTCTCCAACGTGCAGAACGCTTTTATGATGATTATCCGCGGTGCCTTCCGTTCTCCTGCGCTGCTGATCTTCTCCGTGATTATGGCGGCCCGGATCCGGCCCTCCATGTGCGCCATTTTCCTCTGCGCCATCCCCGTGCTGGGCGTCGCCATCTATATTCTGATGAGCCGGACCCATCCCATCATGGAGCGCGTCTTCCGGACCTACGACAAGCTCAACAACGTCGTGGCCGAAAATCTGCACGGCATCCGCGTGGTCAAGAACTACGTCCGGGAGGAGCACGAAAAGGAAAAATTCAACAAGGTCTCCGGAGAGATCTACGAGGGCTTTGTCCGCGGCGAAAAGCGCATTATTCTCAACCAGCCCATCATGATGACCGTGGTCTACACCTGCATGCTGCTGGTCTCCTGGTTTGGCGCCAAGGCCATCATCGCCTCCGGCAACAGCCCGGAAATCGGCATGACCACCGGCCAGCTCACCAGCATGTTCACCTATACGATTCAAATCCTGATGTCCCTGATGATGCTTTCCATGATCTTTATGATGATCGTCGTCAGCCGGGCCTCCATGGAGCGGATTGACGAGGTGCTGCAGACCGAGTCCGACCTCCACAATCCGCCAAACGCGCTGACCGAGGTTTCCGACGGCGCTGTCCGGTTTGAAAACGTCTCCTTCCGCTATTCCAAAAAGGCGGACCGCGCAGCCCTCTCCAACATCAATCTGGACATCCGCGCCGGCGAGACCATCGGCATTCTCGGCGGCACCGGCTCCTCCAAATCGACGCTGGTGCAGCTCATTCCCCGCCTCTATGACGTGACCGAGGGCCGCATTCTGGTCGGCGGTCACGACGTCCGGGAATACGATCTCAAGACGCTCCGGGACTCCGTCGCCATGGTGCTGCAAAAGAATGTGCTGTTCTCCGGCACCATCAAGGAAAACCTCCGCTGGGGCAATGCGCATGCCACCGACGAGGAGCTGGTCCATGCCTGCCGGCTGGCCCAGGCGGACGGCTTCATCGCGGGCTTCCCCGACGGCTACGACACCATGATCGAGCAGGGCGGAACTAACGTATCCGGCGGCCAGAAGCAGCGGCTCTGCATCGCGCGGGCGCTGCTGAAGAAGCCAAAGATTTTGATCCTCGACGACTCCACCTCCGCCGTGGATACCCACACCGACGCCATGATCCGCAGGGCCTTCCGGGAGGAAATTCCCGACGTCACGAAGTTTATTATCGCCCAGCGCATCGCCTCCGTGGAGGATGCCGACCGCGTGATCATTCTTGACGGCGGCAGGATCGTCGATTTCGACACGCCGGAAAACCTGATGAAACACAATACGATCTATCAGGAGGTCGCCGCCTCCCAGAAGAAAGGAGGAGAATAAGCATGCCTCCGATGAAAATGAATGTCAAGGGCGTTCCCTCCAAGCCGAAAAATCTCAAGGGTACGGTTGGCCGTTTGCTGTCCTATATGAAGCCCTACAAGGCGCGGCTGATCGTCGTGTGCGTCTGCATTGTGCTCAGCGCCATCACCAACTCCGCGGCCGCCCTCTTTATGCGGCAGCTCATCGACGGCTATATCATCCCTGTCGTGAAGGGGCAGACACCCGTTATGCCCCTGCCGCTGATGATTCTGATCGTCGCCGCAATTTTCGCCGTCGGCATTTTCGCCGGTTATCTCTATAACCGCCTGATGGTCACCATCGCCCACAGTGTGCTGCGCCAGATCCGCAACGAGATGTTCTCCCACATGCAGACGCTGCCCATCAAATACTTCGATACCCACACCCACGGCGACATCATGAGCTACTACACCAACGACGCCGACACGCTGCGGCAGCTCATCACGCAGGCCCTGCCCCAGACGGCGTCGTCCATGATCTCCGTCCTGGCCGCGTTCCTCTCCATGCTGATTGTCAGTCCTCTGCTGACCGTGCTGATTCTGATTACGATCGCCCTGATGATGCTGTTTGTGAAGATGTGCGCCAGCCGTTCCGGCAAGCACTTCATCGGCCAGCAGCAGATGCTCGGCAAGGTCAACGGCTACATGGAGGAAATGATCAACGGCCAGAAGGTCATCAAGGTCTTCACCCACGAGGCGAAGGCCAAGGAGGAGTTCGACCGGCTCAACGAGGAGCTGCGGGAGAACGCCTTCCAGGCCAACAAGTATGCCAACATCCTCATGCCGGTGCTGCACAACCTCGGCTATCTGCAATATATCGTTCTGGCCGTGGCCGGCAGCTTCATGGCCATCCGCGGCTTTGCCGGCATGACGCTGGGCGATATTGTCTCCTTCCTGCAGCTCTCGAAGAGCTTTACCAACCCGATCTCCCAGATCTCGCAGCAGTTCAACAATGTCATCATGGCCCTGGCCGGCGCGGAGCGTATCTTCCAGCATCTGGATGAGGTCTCCGAGGAGGACCACGGCTATGTCACGCTGGTCAACGCCCGCTATGACCAGGACGGCAATCTGACCGAGGCCGCGGCGCCCACCGTCATCTGGGCCTGGAAGCATCCCCACACCGACGGCAGCGGGACCACCTACACCCGTCTCGAGGGCGATGTCCGGATGACCGAGGTCGATTTCGGCTACGTGCCGGAGAAGCTCGTGCTGCACGACATCTCCCTCTACGCCAAGCCGGGCCAGAAGGTCGCCTTTGTCGGCGCCACCGGCGCGGGCAAGACCACGATCACCAACCTCATCAACCGGTTCTACGACATCGAGGACGGCAAGATCCGCTACGACGGCATCAATATCAACAAGATCAAAAAGCCGGACCTGCGGCGCAGCCTCGGCGTGGTCCTGCAGGACACCAACCTGTTCACCGGAACCGTCATGGAGAACATCCGCTACGGCCGTCTGGACGCCACCGACGAGGAGTGTATTGCCGCCGCCAAGCTGGCCAACGCGGACGACTTCATCACCCGCCTGCCCGACGGCTATCAGACCATGCTGACCGGCAACGGCGAGAGCCTCAGCCAGGGCCAGCGGCAGCTTCTCTCCATCGCCAGAGCCGCCGTAGCCGATCCCCCGGTCATGATTCTCGACGAGGCCACCTCCTCCATCGACACCCGGACCGAGGCTCTGGTGCAGCGGGGCATGGACGCGCTGATGAACGGCCGGACGGTCTTCGTCATCGCCCACCGGCTCAGCACCGTGCAGAACTCCGACGTCATCATGGTCCTGGACGGCGGCCGCATCATTGAGCGCGGCACCCACGAGGACCTGATTGCCCAGAGGGGCACCTACTATCAACTCTATACCGGCGCCTTTGAACTGGAATGAGCGCAGCATGCGGCAGAGAGCATATCGTTCTCTGCCGCATGTTGTGTTTTTCCCTGTCACAGCAGAATGCTCTGCCATGCGCCGTTTTCTTTGTAATAGTAAAACTCGTTCAAATCTTCCCGCTCGAAGATTGCAAGCATTCTCTCAAAATCAACGGACAGCGCATAGCGGCTTAACTCCGCCCGAGGGACCCAGAAGATCTCCCCCTCCTCAGAGCTCCGAAGCGAGCCGGAAAACTCTGATGCCTTGTAGAAAAGGACCACATACCGCTCATCCTCAGACGTCTGGAACTGCTTGACGCCGCAGAGGGTGGGATTTTTGATGTCCAGGCCAGTTTCCTCCTTCACCTCGCGGACCACTGAACTTGTGAAGGATTCGCCTGGCTCCACATGGCCGCCTGGAAAGGTCACACCGGGCCAGTCGGCTTTTCTCCGATCCTCAACCAGGACGTTTCCCTTGCCATCGCAGATCATGCACAGATTTGTAAAGATCGCCCGTTCCGATCGCGCCATACCGGTCCCTCCTTCAGCGGGAGAAGATGACCTTCTCGCTGCGGAACATGCGGGTCAAGACAAACACGCCGATTCCCGTCACGGCCAGATTGACCGCGGCGGTCAGCCAGAGGCCCGTCGCCTGAAGCTGGAAGGAGAAAATGCCGGCCATACACTGTACGCTGTTGTAGAGCGGGATGCAGTAATAGACCAGATCCGTCTTAATGCTGCCGAACATGGCCGTGATCCCCAGGACCATGACCAGGATCATCAGCGGCGTCGCCAGGGTCTGGGCCTCCTTGGTGGACTTGGCGAAGGCGGAGAGGATGGAGATCAGCGCAACCAGCACCAGAACCGTGGACAGAATGACCACGGCCAGGGCCAGATAGTCCTGAATTCCGTAGACATCGCCGGACAGCGCCCCGGCAGCGCCCATCAGCTTCGGCAGGGCAAGAATTGTGCCGAGGGTGCTGGACGCGCCGGACAGCAGCGCGATGACGGAAAGCGCCAAAATTTTCCCGATTGCAATGCTGCTGCGCTTCACCGGCGTGACCAGCAGCGTGGCGATGGTGCCCCGCTCCTTCTCGCCGGCAATCGACTCCGGCGCGACCGCCAGACAACCGCTGAACAGGAAGATCATCAGCAGCATCGGCAGCATGGAGGAGAACATCATGCCCGTCAGATCCCGCTCGCTGGCCAGATCATAGCCCTCGCCGGACCGGTTGATGTCGAACTTGTTAATCAGCGTGGACTCATAGCCGTCCAGCACCGCCGCCAGGGTCTGGTAGGCGGTTGAGGAGCTGGTGGAAACCGAGTTGAAATAGATCTCCACCTCCGGCGCGGCCTCGCCGGAGGTAAGATCATAGGCGGCCACGGCCGCATCGAAGTCCTCCGGGAACACGGCCAGGGCGTCGGGAAGCGGTTCCTGCGCGGCAATGGCCGCCTTGGCCGCGTCGATTTCCTCCTCGTCAATCTCCTCAAAGACAATTCCCGCCGGCCCGCCCATCGCCCGGACGGATTCCGGCAGACGGAC
>Ga0129308_1000943_pt1 | contig 35507 bp, 32 predicted proteins | sample L827metagenome_FD_94440 | JGI IMG/M metagenome (GOLD analysis project Ga0129308, IMG submission 94440) | Ring-tailed lemur group fecal microbial communities from Wisconsin, USA - L827 metagenome | ecosystem: Host-associated > Mammals > Digestive system > Large intestine > Fecal | place: USA...
ACAATTTTTCCTTCGCTAATTGTGTATTTTACTTTTCCAAATAGTTTTTCACCTATAAAAGGAGAGTTACTTGATTTAGAATCAAAGTCTTTTACTGTCCATTCTTCATCTGGGTTAAATATTAAAATATCTGCAATAGCTCCTTCTTTAATAAATCCTCTGTCTAAATTGTAAAGTTTTGCAGGGTTTATAGTCATTTTTTCTAGTAATCCCATTAGGCTTAAATGTTGCTCTTTTACTAAAGATGTTATACCTAATGCTAAAGATGTCTCCAAACCTATGATACCACTTGGACAAGCAGCAAACACACGACTTTTTTCTTCCATAATATGTGGTGCATGATCTGTTGCTATTATTTCTATTGTGTTATCTTTTAATCCTTCAATTATTGTTTGCTTATCTTTATGTGTTCTAAGTGGTGGATTCATCTTTGCCAATGACCCATGTTTTAGTACATCTTCTTCAGTTAAAGTAAAGTGGTGAGGCGCTGCCTCTGCATAAACTTTTGCTCCAAGTGATTTTGCAAATCTTACTGTTTCTACTGCTACACCCGAACTTATATGTTGAATACTTACTTTCGCTCCTGTTTCTAAGGCAATCATACAGTCTCTAGCTACCATAACATCCTCTGCACAAGTTTTGGCTCCACCTTTAAGACCTAATTTTTTAGCTATTTCACTGTCATTTACACCAGCAGTCTCTATAAAATTAGAATCTTCCTCGTGAAGGCTTATTGGCACATCAAGTTCCTTAGCTTTATTCATTGCTTTATATAAGATTTCTGTATCCATTATAGCTATACCATCATCACTAAACCCTACAGCACCGTTTTCTAATAGTTCTTCAAAGTTAGTTAATTCTTTTCCTCTAAAACTTTTTGTTATGCTACCAACTTGAAGTACATTAATGCAAGCTTCTTTTGCTTTTTCATTTACATAATTTAGCGTTTTTACATTATCAACTACAGGTTTTGTGTTTGCCATACAAACAACAGTTGTAAATCCACCTCTTGCTCCAGATTTTGCTCCAGTTAATATATCTTCTTTATATGTGAAACCTGGATCTCTAAAATGCACATGAACATCAATTAGCCCTGGAGAAACTATATATCCTTTTGCATCTATTATTTTTTTAAATTTTTCATTAACTTCTATTTTACCAATTTTTTTAATTTTCCCACCATCAATAGCTATATCTACTACTTCATCTTTTTTGCTCAATGGATCAATTAATCTACCATTTTTTATTAAAAGCATAAATACCTCCTTTGCAATATCTATTTATATATAAATTATAAATATTGTACCATTTTTTATAAAAAAATAAAAAAGAATTTTATTAACACATACATAAAATCCTTATTTTTTAATATTATTCAGTTTTTACCATAATAGGCTCTAAAATGTAATTTGAAAAATATTCATTTTTTAAAGTATATAATTTAATGAAATTTTTAGAATTTATATAAAATTTTGCTTTTTGAAATTTTTGTCGAAAAATAGGTTTACAAATTTATTATTATAATGTAAAATGTTTTTTATACGTAAGAGGAAATCTTTCATCAATTGAGGAAAGGCTTATCCTCAAAATTTAATTCCTTAAATTTTTTCAGAGGAATTAGCAATAATTTTAGGAGGAAATCGATATGATTCAAATTTTAACAGGTACTGCTTTATTATTAGTAGTATTAGCACTATTTACTTTATTTAGTTACAAAGCACCACAAGGTATGAAAGCAATGGGTGGACTTGCAAACGCTGCAGTTGCATCATTCCTAGTTGAAGCTTTCCACTTCTCATTCTTTGGTCAAGTTTTAGGAATGAAATTCCTTGAAAACGTAGGAGCAGCAAACGGTTCATTAGGTGGTGTTGCCGCTGCAACTTTAGTACCATTAGCTCTTGGAGTTTCTCCAGTATATGCTGTAATGGTTGGTCTTACATGTTTAAACTTCAAGATATTACCAGGATTTATAGCTGGTTACCTAGTATCATTTGTTATTAAGAAGTTAGAAGAAAAAGTTCCTGCTGGACTTGATTTAATAGTTATAATATTAGTAGCTGCTCCACTTGCATTTGGTATAGGACAATTTACTAGTCCAGTTGTAAATGGTGTTCTTGAAACAATAGGTACAGTATTAACTCAAGCATCATCTGCATCTCCAATATTAATGGGTGTAATACTTGGTGGTTTAATAACAGTTGTTGCTACTGCTCCACTTAGCTCAATGGCTTTAACAGCTATGATCGGCTTAACTGGCGCTCCAATGGCAATAGGTGCATTATCAGTATTTGGTTCTTCTTTCATGAACTTTGTATTCTTCTCAAAAATGAAGTTCGGTTCTAAGAAAGATAATATATCAGTTGCTATAGAGCCATTAACTCAAGCTGACTTAATATCTGCTAACCCAATACCAGTATATGTTACTAACTTTATAGGTGGTGCAATGTCTGGTGTAATAATAGCTATGATGGGACTTGTAAACAACTCTCCAGGAACTGCTACTCCAATAGCTGGTTTCGCAGTAATGTTTGCTTATAACCCACCAATGCAAGTTTTAATAACTGCTGCTGGTTGTATTGCAGTATCAATAGCTGCTGGTTTTATAGGATATGCAATATTCAAAAACTACAAAATAACTACTGCTGATGTAGTTCGTGGAACTAACTCAGATGATATAGCTGCTTAATATATTTAAATAGCAAATTAAAAAGCCTAAAGGTTTAATATAAATTATTCCTTTAAGCTTTTTTTTTATTCAAATAATCAATTTCCATATTTTAATTTATACCTTTTCCTTTCTTAATTATTTATTATATTTTTTAAGATCATTATTTATCTTATAGCAATTCTCTTCTTTTTGTAGATTTTATAAATAATTCTTCCAATCCACTTTTATCTTCATCTTCTATACATTTTTTTATTTTGTTTACTTCATTTTCAAAGCTATTTATGGCATTAAGTAAATTTTTTTTATTTCCTAGAAATAATAAACTCCACAATTCTTCATTCATATTTGCAATTCTGGTTAAATCTTTATAGCTATCACCAATAAATTCCCATGTATTCCTATTATCCAAATCACTATTTATTAATGCTACAGCAAGAACATGTGGTAGTTGACTTGTAAAGGCTATCATCTCATCATGAAACTTAGGAGTAGTTCTTTTAACATGCTTAAAACCCATTTCAAAAGCTAGTTTTTCTATTAGTTTTAAATTTTTTTCTTTATTTTTATCATGTTCAATTATCAAGAAATTAGCACCTTCAAATACTTTATTCGTAGCATAGTCTATTCCTTTTTTTTCTCTTCCTGCCATGGGATGAGCAAATACAAAGTCCATATTTTGTGGTAAGATTTCAATTATATCATGAATAAATAATTCCTTTATTCCTGTCACATCTGTAATTAAAGTATTTTCTTTAAACTCATTTTTATTTTTAATAATAAATTTTTTAACTAAATTAGGATATATGGCAAGAACTATTAAGTCTACCTTAGAAATTATTTCATTTTCATTTGTAAATCCTTCTTTTATAATCCCTAGTTTTTTTGCTTTATCTAAAGTATCTGCATTTTTATCTACTCCATAAACTTCTTTGTATCCTGCTTCTTTTAGGGCCATGGCATATCCTCCACCAATCACGCCAAGGCCTACAATTAATATTTTCATAATACACCTCTTAAATTTCTTTCTTTTTATAACACCCCAACAATTTAAAATATTTGCTTTTTCCTTCAATTATACTTATGGCATTTCTTACATTTTCATCGTTAATATTCCCCTCAAAATCAACATATAAAACATATTCCCACAGTCTACTTTTACTTGGTCTAGATTCTATTTTTACCATGTTGATTTGGTTTTGTGCAAAATGTTTAAGCAAATTATATAAAGTTCCTGCTTTATTATCTAAAGAAAATGTCACAGTCATTTTATTACAATTGTTACTTAACTCTAGTTTTTTGCTAATTATTACAAACTTTGTATTGTTGCTTTCATTATCATTTATTCCTTTTTCTATTAAATCCAATCCATAAATTTTTGCTGCTCTTTCACTGGCAATAGCTGCCTTACTTTTATCATTTAAATCTGAAACATGTTTTGCACTTATTGCTGTGTTATAAAAGTATATCAATTTCAAGTTTTCATTATTTTTCAAGAAGTTTTTGCTTTGTTCAAAACCTTGAGGATGAGAGTAAACTTCTTCAATATCCTCAAGTTTGCAACCTTTTATTCCTACCAAATTTTGTTTTATTTTTATACACTCTTCTCCCACAATATAAAATCCATATTTTGATAGCAAATCGTATACAGCAGTTATTGCTCCAGTACATGAATTTTCAAAAGGTAAAATTCCATAATCTATTTCATTCTTATCTAAAGCTATAAACACATCTTCAAATTTGTCATAACTTATTTCATTTTCATTTTCTCCAAAGAATTCAATCATGGCTTCTTCGCTGAAAGATCCTTTAACTCCTTGGTAACCAATTATTATATTACTTTTGTTTTTTTCTAAATTTTCTTTTTTATAATCATGTAAATCCACTATTATTCCCCCTATTTAACTATTTTTATAAGATCTAAAATCCCAATGGCACTAACCCCTTCTATAACAGGCAATGCTCTTTGGACAATACAAGGATCGTGTCTTCCTTCAATTTTTAAAGTAGTTTCTTCCATAGTTCGTATATCCACAGTACCTTGTTCTTTATATATTGAGGGAGTTGGTTTTATTGCCACCCTAAATATTATGGGCATACCATTTGTTATTCCGCCACTTATACCACCATTATTATTAGTTTTAGTTTTAATATTTTTTCCATCTAAATAGTACTCATCATTGGCTTTGGAACCTTTTATCTTTGTTATATCAAATCCTCTTCCAAACTCAATTCCTTTTACAGCTGGAACTGAAAATATTAAGTGAGCTAAAGTTGATTCAACAGAGTCAAAAAATGGACTTCCTATACCTGCTTTCACACCTAAAATCATACATTCTATAACTCCTCCTACTGAGTCTCCTTCTTTTTTTGCATTTAGAATTTCATCTTTCATTTTATCTTCTAAATTTTTATTTAATAAAGGAAATTCTTCATATTTTAACGAGTTTATTAATTCTTTATCTAAATCATAGTCTAGAAAACTTTTGTCTTTTATTTCTCCTATGGATTGAATATGTGCTACAATTTCAATTTTTTCTTTTCTTAATATTTGCTTGCAAATTGATCCTGCAAATACTAAGGGCGCTGTTATTCTTCCTGAAAAATGACCTCCTCCTCTATAGTCGTTAAATCCATTGTATTTTACAAATCCGGGATAATCTCCATGACCAGGTCTTATCGTGTTCTTAATCTTAGAATAATCTTTTGATTTATTATCATTATTTTTAATAATTGCGCAAAGAGGAGTTCCTGTAGTTCTTCCTTCAAAATATCCACTTAGTATTTCTGGCTCATCATCTTCCTTTCTTAATGTGGAAAGATTATTTTTACCAGGAGCTCTTCTTTTCATTTCCCTCATAATTTCATCCAGATCTAAAGCAAACCCAGAAGGCAAGCTATCAATATTGATACCAATAGCACTTCCATGGGATTCTCCAAAAATAGAAATCTTTATATTATTACCCCACATTCCACTCAACACTTATACCTCCTACTTTTTCAAAATCTTCGAAAAAATTCGGATAAGATTTTGATACACAATCATAGTCTTTAATTACTATAGGTTTTTTACATCTACTGGATACTATGGCTAATGTCATGGCTATTCTGTGATCCTTATGACTCCAAACTTCCACATTACCTTCCAATTCATCTACACCCTCAACTATTATACTGTCTTCTTTTTCAATAATATTTGCACCAAGCTTATTAAGTTCACTAGTTATGGCAGAAAGTCTATCACATTCTTTTATTCTAAGTCTTCCCACATTTACTATTTCAGTTCTTCCCTTTGCCAAAACTGCCACTGAAGTAATAACAGGTATTATGTCTGGACACTGACTTCCATCAATATAAGTTGATTTTAATTTTTTTCTTCTTTTGCCTTCAATCTCGTTTCCCTTTGCCAAAATATCCACATTCATTTTTTTCAAAATATTAATAACTTCTTTATCTCCTTGCAAAGAGTCAATATTAAGATCTTTACATACAATTTCATTTCCTAAGGCATCGGCACATAAGAAAAATGCTCCTTGAGAATAATCACCTTCCACTTTGTAATTACGTCCTTCATATTTCTGATTTCCCTTTATTATAAATTCTTCGTAATTATTATTAATTACTTCTATTCCAAAATCTTTTATTACTTTTAAAGTTAAATCAACATAAGATTTTGACTCCAAATCAGTAGTAATAACTATTTTTGAATCTTCTTTTAATAATGGTAGTGTAAATAATAACCCACTTATAAATTGGGAACTTACATTTCCCTCCACTTCAAAAGTTCCACCTTTTAATCTGCCTTCTACTTCCAAATTGAGAATATCTTTTTTAAAAGAATATTTTATATTTTGTTTATCAAAAATGTTGTAGTATGTGTTAAGTGGTCTTTTGCCTAAATTTCCCCTTCCAATAAATCTACTAGATCCATCAAATAACAAAGATATTGGAATTAAAAATCTTAAAGTAGATCCTGATTCATTACAATCTATCATTTTATTTTTCTTTGTATTTTGTATATTTTTGTAAACTCCAACTACCTCCAAATAATCTTCATGTTTTGTGATTATAGCACCTAAAGACTTCATAGCCTCTATAGTTGCAATAATATCATCTGAATAATCTATATTATCAATCCTACATAATTTATCACTTAAAGCCGCACAAATAATTGCTCTATGCGCCATACTCTTTGAAGGAGGTATTTTTAATTCTCCTTTTAACTTTGATGGATAAATTTTTAAATTTCCCATTTTTACAATCCTTTCTTTATTTAAGGTAAATTTATATTTCTCTTCCCACTGCACCAGCAATTATTTTAAGTTCATCCATTAAACCTGCAAATACCTCTGGTTTTATAGATTGGGCCCCATCGCACAAAGCATTTTTAGGGTCGTTATGAACTTCTATAATCAGACCATCTGCACCTACAGCTATAGCAGCTTTTGAAAGAGATTCTACCATCCACCATTTTCCTGTAGCATGACTTGGGTCTACTACTACTGGAAGATGACTTAATTTTTTAATTGCCGGAATCATGCTTAAATCCAGTGTATTTCTTGTGTAAGTCTCAAAAGTCCTTATTCCTCTTTCACAAAGAATAACATTTTCGTTTCCTCCAGCCATAATGTACTCCGCACTCATTAATAACTCTTCTATTGTTGCTGATAAGCCTCTTTTCAATAAAATAGGTTTATTTGTTTTTCCCAACTCTTTTAACAAATCAAAGTTTTGCATATTTCTAGCACCTACTTGAATTATGTCTGCACATTCTACGAATTTTGGTATATCACAAGGAGACATGATTTCTGTTACTATTGGAAGTCCACTTTCCTCTTTTGCTTTATTTAACAAATCAAGTCCTTCGTATTTTAGTCCCTGGAAGCTGTATGGTGATGTTCTAGGTTTGAATGCTCCACCTCTTAAAAATCCTCCGCCGTATTTTTTAACTTCTTTTGCCACTAATTTTATTTGTTCTTCACTTTCCACTGAACAAGGACCAGCTATCATAGCAATTTTCTTACCACCAATTTTTTGACCGCAAACATCTACTACTGTATTTTCTGGATGAAACATTCTATTTGCTTTTTTAAAAGGTTCCTGTACCTTCATAATCTTTTGTACAAATTCATGAGATTCAATAACCCACGGATCTATATTTCTGGTTTCTCCAACTAATCCAAGTATGGTGCATTCTGTCCCTTTACTTTTATCCACTGATACACTTAAACTCTCCAGTTCTTTTATTATCATGTTTATCTCCTCTTCACTAGTTCCTGGTTTTAAAATAACTACCATTTTTAATTCCTCCTTATTTTTTTGTAATAAAAAAGAGAACTCATAATGAGTTCTCTGGAATAAACAAATTTAAACTACACTTAATTATTCATGATTATAGATATATTAACACCTATAATAGCCCATTAGAAAAGATTTTATATTTTTTTCTGCAAAATAAGTAGCCAGCGCTAAAATAAAAGCCCCAGAACATAGAATAGAAAAAGTTATAAAATTTTGCAGTTAAATTCTTTTCTAATTTTTTCATGATTTTTCCCTTTCTAAATTTTAATTTAAAACATTAAATTTATTTTGTTAGTTTTTATTAATGATATGCATTTTTTTTCCTATTGTCAATCATTTTATTAAAATAATTTTTTTATTATAATCTCCACTATCTAAAAAAATATGCTCCTCCTCACAATAAATAGTTGATAGACCACTCATCATAAGAAAGAGCATATTTTAATTTGTTGCTAATTTATTTATAATAAATCTTATCCAAAGTATCTTTCTAATAATCCTAAGAATGCTTTACCATGTCTAGCTTCATCTTTACACATTTCATGAACTGTGTCATGTATAGCATCTAATCCTAATTCTTTAGCTCTCTTAGCTATTTTTAATTTTCCTTCAGTAGCTCCATACTCAGCATCAACTCTAACTCTTAAGTTTTCTTTAGTATCAGCAACTACTACTTCACCTAATAATTCAGCAAATTTAGCAGCATGTTCTGCTTCTTCAAAAGCTATTCTTTTGTAAGCTTCAGCAACTTCTGGATATCCTTCTCTATCAGCTTGTCTACTCATTGCTAAGTACATACCAACTTCTGTACATTCTCCAGTGAAGTTAGCTCTAAGTCCTTCAACTATTTCTTCATCAACTCCTTGAGCTACACCTATTCTATGCTCATCAGCCCAATTCATTTTACCTTTCATTTCTTCGAACTTTTCAGATCCTACTTTACATACTGGACACACTTCTGGCGCAGTTTCTCCTTCATGAATATATCCACATACAGTACATACAAATTTTTTCATAGTATTATACCCTCCCAATAAATATTATCTTTTTTACTTATAACTAATAGATACCCCATGATTTTTTAATTAAACAAATTCTACAAAATTTTTAAAAATATTTTTGATTTTGCCAAAATTAATCATGGTTATAGATAATATTACCATTTTTTACAATTAAAAGCTACAATATAATTATTCTTTTATTGTAAATCGTAGCCTAACATTAAAACTATTTTTTCAACCTCTTCTTTATTTTCTTCATTTCCCTTTTCTACTAAATGAACACACCTATTTGGTTTAAAACTTCCATTTATTAATTTTGTAGAAAAGGCAAGGCATGTGGCAACTCCACATTTACCACAATTTATTTTAGGCAAAAATTCATATACGTCTATAGGGCTTGGAAGCCTTCTCATATCTTCATTAGGAGTAATTTTATCTATCTTATCAGCACAATCATTTATAATACTTTTTATGTAATCTAAAGTTTCAAAGGCATCAGTTTCATTTAATAATTTTGAAACAGCCACCTCTTCTTTGTACATAATAATTATTTTCGGTCCATGATTAAATGTCAGTGTTCCTGCCTTTTTATTATAAATTGCCGTTTTTAAATATGTATTTAAATAAGGAAATAAATCTTCAATACTTCGTGAAAAACTTCCTTTAATTCTTATTCTATTTGAATCTGTGGTGCAAGGTTGAATAAACTTCAAATCTAAATTTTCTATGTACATTTACTTTCTCCTTTTACAAATTATTTAGTGCATATGCTAATTTATCTATTTCTTCTTTTTCGTTAAAATATCCCATGCTAACTCTTACTGTTCCTCTTTCTTTGGTACCAATAATCTCATGAGCGCAAGGAGCACAGTGAAGACCTGCTCTTACCATAATATTATATTTGTCTCCAAGTATATGGGCCACGTCTTCAGGTCTTTTATTTTTTATATTAAAAGATATAACCGGTGTAATTTTTTCCCAATCCTTAGGGCCATAAATTTCTATATCTTTAACCTTTGATAAAATATTTAAAGCGTATTTAGTTAAACTTTTTTCCTTCTCATAAATATTCTCTACTTGTTCTTTTAATAAAAATTTAATAGCAGATCTTAAACCACAAATACCACTTACATTAAGAGTTCCCGTCTCCAATTTGTTTGGATAATAATTCACCTGATATTCATAAGCAGAGTCTCCTCCCGTTCCTCCACTTTTTATAGGTTCTATGTTATAATCACAGTTTATAACAATGCCTCCAGTGCCCATGGGACCTAGCAAGCTTTTATGCCCCGTAAATGTAAGTATATCTATATTATCTTTTTCAATATCAACTTTATATGCTCCACAAAGTTGGGCACCATCTACCACAAAAGGAATTTTATTTTTTCTAGCGATCTCTCCAATTTCCTTAATAGGTTGTATAGTCCCAATAACGTTTGAAGCTGCAGTAAATATAATAAGCTTGGTATTTTCTTTTATTAATTTTTCCACATCATTTGCTTTAGTTATGCCATTTTTATCACACTTTACTTTACTTATATCTATATTTTTTTCTTTTTCTAAGGTTTTCAAAGTTCTCCATACTGCATTATGTTCCAAGGAACTTGTTATTACATGATCATTTTCTTTTATCATTCCCCTAAGAACCATGTTTATGGACTCCGTTACATTTGATGTAAAAATAACATTTTTAGGACTTTTAAAATTAAATAATTCGCCAATAAGTTTCCTACATTCGTATATTATAAAATCTGATTCCATTGCTTTTTTGTATGCTCCTCTACCAGAACTTGTGCCATTATTAGTCATAAAATCATATACTGCCTCACTTACTTCTTTTGGCTTTGGAAAAGATGTTGCTGCATTATCTAAATATATTTCCACATTAATTCCTCCCAGATAAATTCCCATAATATTACATCTTATATAAATGATAGCATAATTATAATAAGTAAATATGCCATATAATCCTTAATTTTATTAATTTTTTATTTTTTTAAAAGGCTTTGTTAGACAATTTCGTTATTAATAGTACAAAAAATCGATTATAATATAGGTAATAACTATATTTCATAGAAAGAAAGCCTAATATTATGCCGAAAGTAGATATAAAAGCCATCATTAAAGATTTTGATAAAGATGAACTACAAAATTTAATTTCAATTGCTCAAGGAGTTTTAACTTCCCTTTTTAGTTCTGATGAAATTAAAGATAATATCAAAGAGAATAGATTTTCCAAATGATATGAGTGTCCGAAGTGTCAATGTAAAGATGTTTATAAAAATGGTAAATCTAATGGTAGACAAAGATATCTTTGCAAAAGATGCCGTTGCAACTTTGATGAGTTCACTTCATCGCCTTTCTCAAGTACTAATCTAGCTTAGATAAATGGCTAAAATACTGCGAATTAATGATATTAGGTATGTCTATAAGAGAATGTGCTACTGAAATAGAAGTTGGAGTAAAAACGTCTTTCTATATGCGTCATAGAATTTTAGATGTGAGCGAACAATTATGTATTGAAACTGGTATTGACCGTAAAGGAAATATAGTTATGGGAGTAGTTTGTAACGGAAGAATTACAACTAATGAGATAGTTGGATTTTTTGATGGAAAATTAGGAAAAGACGTTACTTTTGTAGTTGATAGCCATAAATCTTATATGGGTATAAAGAAAGACCTAAATGTAGAGTTAAAGCAAGTTCCTAGAGGTAAATCCATGTTAGATAGTGTTTACACCTTCAACATGTAAATGCTCTTCACAGTGGATTTAAAAGATGGTTAATGCCTTTTTAATGGAGTATCTAGTAAGTATATATCCAATTATTTGGCTTGGTTTAAGTTTTTGAAACTAAGTAAAAAGAATAAAAATAGTGATAGAATCAAAGATATGTTGATAAATGTAGCGACTAAAGAAACTTGCATTACAATACATACTATTAAAATAGATATGTTGAGTTAACTTAGATAATTACTTACTCTTTGATTTATAGAGGTATCAATACGTGAAACTGCATTAGGATGTAAAACCAAGAACGTAGGATTTATAGAGGGTTGGTATGTAAAACCAGAATATAGGCAAAAAGGTGTTGGAAAATTATTAGTCGAAAAAAGTGAAACTTGAGCTGTAGAAAAAGGTTGCATAGAAATGGGGTCAGATACCACGTAAAGGTGTCCTATTAGCCCAATCGCTCATAAATCATTAGGGTATGAAGAAGTTGATGCTCAATTGAATTTTAAGAAGTCATTAGTCGGATAATTAAGTCACAATGTTAATATATTAAGAACAAAAAAGGAGAAAATATGAAATGAAAAAACTAGTAATAGTAACCATACTAACAATTAGTATGAATCTAACAGGATGTGGTGCTAAAGTAGATAATGATAAAATAAATAATAACAAAGAAGTAAAAAATGAAGCAGTTCAAACTACGCCTGCGGAAAATGAAGTAGATTACAGTGATAGTTTTAATGGAATAAATGGATGTGCGGTATTCTTTAATCCAGAAGAAAATACATACAATATATATAACAAAGAGTTGATAGATGAGCAAATATCTCCATACTCAACTTTTAAAATAATTAACTCTTTGATGGGGTTATCTCAAAATATAGTAACTTCAGCAGACTCGAAATTAGGATATAATGGTGAAGTATATTGGAAAAAAGAATGGAATAAAGATATTACATTTGAGGAGGCTTTCAAAGAATCATGTGTGTGGTACTATGAAAAAATAATGGACTCCTTAGATAAAGAATATGTACAAAAGACACTTAATGATTTAAATTACGGGAATAGTGATATAGGTGCTTGGAATGAAGATGGTCATAATACTTATTGGATATCCTCATCTTTGAAAATATCTCCAATTGAACAAGTAAAAGTACTAGAAACTATATTTGAAGGGAAATCATCCTTTGAAGCTAAGGACGTTAATTTGGTTAAGAATTTTATGTTAGTTGAAAACGATGAAAATTATTCAGTGTACGGAAAGACAGGCAGTGCAAAAGACACAAATTCTTGGTTTACAGGCTTTATTGAAAAAAATGATAAAAAAACTTATTTCGCTGTACGAATAAATGATGAAAGTCAAAAACTTGCAGGCTCAGTAGCAAAGAACATAGCTTTAAATATTATAAAACAAAATTATAATATTTAGTAGGCTGTACATTTATTTCATAATTTTAATATATTACGAATTAAAAATACAAAAACAGCTAGAAGTTAAATGATTCAATACTTCTGGCTGTTTTTATAGCTTATTTGTCACGAAATTGTCTAACAGATTCTTTTAAAATTATATAAAGTCAACAGTAGAATAATGTTTTTTTTTCTGATAAAATACTAGGGACATTATTTTTAGAGGGTGATTATATAGATGAAAAATAAAGGTATATTTATAGCAATAGAAGGCCCTATTGGTGCAGGTAAAACTACTTTAGCAAATTTACTTAACGACTATCTAGGTTATACTCTACTTAGAGAAATTGTAGAAGAAAATCCATTTTTATCAAAATTTTATACTGATATTAAGGAATATGCTTTACAAACAGAAGCATTTTTTTTATTCAATAGAGTAAAACAGCTAGAAGACGTTAATAAAAATATACTTAGCAAATGTAAGGGAGTTGTAAGTGACTACCATATAGTAAAAAACCTTATTTTTGCAGGTATTACACTTGATAATAATCAGTTTCATAGATACAAACAAGTTTATAACATATTCGTAAATGATTTACCACAACCAGATATTATCATATATTTAAATTCAAATACGGATGTATTAATGAGAAGAATAGCAAGTAGAGATAGAAGTTTTGAGAGACAAATGGACAGAAATTATATTGATAATCTTCGCAATGAGTACAAATATTATTTTAATCCACTTTCTATTAAACATAACTTTACTGGTAAAGAACCTATCATTATAGAAGTTGATAACTCTCATTTAGACTTCTTAAATAACCAATCAGACAGAAAATACATTATAAATAAAGTTGAAAAAGCTATATCATCTTTAGGAGGAAATTCAGGATGTTCAAATTAGAAAATAAAAGTGACAAATGTGCAAACAGAGATTTATTTATAACTGTTGCAGGAAATGTGGGAGCGGGAAAATCCACATTAACAAAATTAGTAGGAGAAAAGCTTGGATTTGAAACTCACTTTGAAAAAGTTGACGGAAATCCTTACTTAGAAGATTTCTACAAAGACCAAGACAAATGGGGATTCCATTTACAACTTTACTTCTTAGCTCAAAGATTCAAACAGCAAAAAGAAATACGTGCTAACGGTCTTAACAATATACAAGACAGAAGTATATACGAAGACGTTGAAATATTTGCTAGAAACTTATTTGACAATGGCAAAATGACTAAAAGAGATTATATAACTTATAGAGATTTATTCAACGATATGGTTCCTCATCTTAGAACTCCAGACTTGATGATTTATCTTGATGGTTCAATAGACACTATAATAGGACGAATAAAATTAAGATCTCGTGATATGGAAAAAGATGTGGATATGGCATACTGGACAAACCTTCATAATAGGTATGAAAATTGGATAAAAGAATACAATGATTCTCCAGTATTATATGTAAATATTAACGAAGTTGACTTAATAAATAAACCAGAACATTTAGATATGTTATGTGATAAGATTAAAGAAATTTTAAATATATAATTTCCTAACATGTAAAAAAGGGATTCACACTACACTGTGATTCCCTTTTTTATTTACTCCATCTGAGATTCCATTAGATTCTTTGCCGATTCTTCTACAGATTTTTTCTTAATAAAAGATAATTTAGTTTCAGCAACTATAATTGACACAAAAATTATTATGCACCCAACTACCATTCTACTAGTTAACACTTCATGGAAAATTAAAACAGACATTATTGTACCAAATACTGCTTCTGTAGATAATATTATAGCTGTTCTTGTTTGATCTACTTTTGATTGACACATTGTTTGTAGTAAAAACCCAATAGCAGTAGAGAATATTCCTAAATATAATGCTCCCATAAATCCTACTGGTGTTGCACTAAAATTAGTTTCTCCCGTTACAGTTTGTAAAATTAAGGACAATAAAAAAGCTACTACAAACTGTGTAACTGTTAGTACGTACGAATTATATTTTTTACTAAATTCTCCAGTAAAGAAAATGTGAAATGCAAAACCAATAGCACATATAAATGTTAAGAAGTCTCCAAAATTAATGCTTAAATCAGCTTCTAAAGACAATACAGCTATTCCTACAAGTGCCATAAAACTACTTATAACGCCAATTTTATCAAGCTTTCTTTTATATAAAATAAAACCTATAAATGGTACTATTACAACATTTACAGCTGTAATAAAAGCATTTTTTGAAACAGTAGTATATACAAGACCTAGGGTCTGTGTTGTAAATCCTACAAAAGAAAATAATCCAAGTAAAGCTCCTGCTATTATAGATTCTTTTGATATATTCTCCTTAATTTTCTTATAAAATATTATTCCTAGCATTACACTTGCAATGAAGAATCTAAGAGTTAAAGTTTGTACAGTACTAAGTCCACCATCTAAGGCTAACTTGGTTCCTATAAACCCACTTCCCCATATAATTGCTATTCCAAATAATCCTATTTCTCCTAAATATTTTTTCATTTAATCCCTCCCTCTTAATGTCTACAATTCAATCATAATCTAGTTGGATTTATTTGTAAATCCATAATTAGATTATTTTCTTAAGTATATATATAATGTAAATGTAAAATACCATAATAAAAATACATTGAAGTAAAATCAATGTATTTTAATAATCTATATTTTTAATTATTTCTAATTTTTGTTTAAATATTTCCACAATTTTAGGATCATATTTTGTGCCAATTCCAAATAAAATTTTATCTACAGACCTTTGGATAGGGTTATTAACACCTATATGCATGCCACGTATCACCTCTAGTACATAGTCATCACATACATGTATAATTCTAGAATAAATAGATATATTTTCTCCCCATAATCCAAAGGGAAATCCGCTACCATCCCAGTTTTCATGATGTGTTAGTATAGCTCTAGCAACTTTATAATATTGCTGATTTAATTGCATTATTCTAAAACTTGCTTCCACATTACTACTTACTATTTTATTAAACTTATAGTCGTTACTCATAATAAATATTTCTGATATATCTTCATCGGTCATTGTAACCATTCCAATATGATGATATCTGGCAACTAGTTCTAGCTCATGCATTTCACTTTTAGATAATTTTATTTCTTTTCCCATAATCTGAGCACATTTAAGCACATTTTTTGAATATATTTTACAATCTCTATTTTTATTTTCTAAAATATTAATAATATCATCTAGTTTTTGTATAACGGAAGCTTCATTTTTCAAAATTAATTTTTGCTTATATATTTCTTTATCCGCTCTTTTTATTATATCTTCCATGTTTTCATGAATAGATTTCTTACATGCAACACCTAAGGATATACTACATGGTATTTTATTACTATCTATACGTTTGCAATTTTCTATTATACGAAACTCTATTTTCCTTGCAATTTCTTCACTTGTATTAGGCATTAGTATAGCTATTTCATCTCCACCAATTCTAAAGATCAAATCATCTTTTCTACATGACTTTTTTAAAATAGAGCATATATTATGAATAAGATTGTCTCCCTCTATATGTCCAAGGGTGTCATTTGTAAGTTTTAAATCATTTATATCTCCTAGTATTAAACTCAGAGGATAGTTTAATGGTGTATCAAGCTCTTTTATTTTTTTATTAAAATAATCTTTGTTTAGAAGTCCTGTATCCCCATCTGTTATACTGAGCTTGCTTAGTTCTTTTATTAAATTATTTTTCTCTGTTACATCTTCTGATATACCCGTTATCCCTAGTAGCTCACCTTCATCATTAAAAAATGGATTTTTAATAGTTTTTACACATTTTTCTCCAAAATTATAATATTTGTGAACACTTTGTCTAGTTTCTATAACAATATCATCATCTTTTTTGTACATATCCGCTTCTTTTTTGCTTAATATATCATAATCCCTTTTATTCAAGATATCTTCTCTTTTTAATCCAGATTCTATCTCAAACTCTTTATTTACAAATACATATTTTCCCTCTAAATCTTTAAGCCACATTGAAAATGGAATTGTATCTATAAATTTTATTGTTAAATGATGTTTTTCTATATAATTTTCGTATTCATCATTCAGTCTTTTAACCATTTGTTCCTCCTGTATAAAATAATCTTATATTTCTAATGTTATTTACGAAGATAAAACTACACTATCCATGGAATGTACCTTTTGCACTATTTTATAGATAAACTTAGGATTTGATATTACTAAGTCTATATCAGAGTATTTATTTAGTATTAGTTTTTTATCAATTTATTAATATTATCTACTAACTTATCTTTTCTCATGTACTTTGGAGAAATATTTATAGATAAACTTATATTTTTATTTACATATTCATCAAAATTATTTGCTTATTTTAATATAAAAAAATGTGTATATTCTTAAAGAATAATACACATTTTTTTAATAATCTTATTTATTTATAGTTACATATGAATTAGACACATAAGCAAAACCTTTATTGTATACTATTTTATACCATCCTGTTTTTGCATCTGTTCCTACTATTTCTACTTTTGTTCCACCATTTAAATAACCCACTTTTCCATAGCTTGATGATGGTCCACTTCTTACATTTACTCCTGATTTTGTTGTTCCTGTTTTTATTTCAGCTATATATAGTTTAGACGCATAAGCATATCCGTTGTTATATTTAATTTTATACCAACCTGTTTTTGCATCTTTTTCTATTATATCTACTTTTGTTCCACTATTTAAGTATCCTAACTTTTTATAACTTGTTGATGGTCCACTTCTTACATTTACTCCTGATGTTGCTATTCCAGGTTTTGTTGATTCATTTTGAATAATTACATAAAGATTAGATACATATGCATATCCGTTGTTATATTTTATTTTATACCAACCTGTTTTTGCATCAATTCCTACTATTTCTACTTTTGTTCCACCATTTAAATAACCTACTTTTCCATAACTTGTTGATGGTCCACTTCTTACATTTACTCCTGATTTTGTTGTTCCTGTTTTTATTACAGTAAGTTCAGCATCAGTTTGTCCTTTTATTGATGAAGAATATTCTCCATATAAAGTTTTTCCATCAACATTTTTATAAGCTCTTACTTTATAAGTATAAGATGTATTCGCTTTAAGGTTAGAATCTGTATATGAAATATTCGCATTTCCTGTAATTGTTTTTAATAATTTATATGAACTAGTGCTATTATCATATTTATAAACTTTATATCCCTGTGAATTACTAACTTTTGTCCATGATAACGTTAAAGAGTTTGTAGTTTTAGATTTTATAACTAAGCCTGTAACTTTACTTGGAGTATTATTAACTATTTTAAACGAAGTTGTTATACTTCCAGTATAGCCTCCAATACCTGTAATTTTTACAGTGGCAGTCCCAACAGAAGTATTATTAGAGTAGCTTACCTGATAATCTTTACCAGATACCAACTCTTTTCCACTATAACTAACCTTTACGCTTGGTTTTATTTCTTTTCCTGTATACTCTTGGTCACTTATTGCACTTACAGTTGCTTTAGATAAATCTATAGCTTTAGTAGGTTCAGGTAATAAGAAAGTGTAGTTCATGTCAAAATACTTTGGACTAGTAGAAGTACCAATACCTTCTATTGTACCTTTATCAGTATATTGCCACATCATATATGGTCTTGGATATGTATTTGTCGATGAATACTGAGCTATCCATAAATAACTTGATGAAAGTAACTCATCTGAAAAATATCTACTTCCAAAATCATTATTAGTATATAGTCCTCTCTTATATCCTTGGCCTTCAACATAATCTAAAAATGCATTAGACATACTTGTTGCTAAACTTTTTGTAACTGTTACACCTTGTTTTAATGCATAATCAACACTGTCATACTCAAAATCAAAAAATACTGGATATGATATTTTATCTTTATAAGGTGCAATAGTTTCTACACATTTTTGTGCTTCTATTTTTGCTTTGGCGCTAGTTGTAGCATAACTAAACCAATAAACTCCAACTTCAACACCTGCATTTATAGCTCCTTTGATATTTTCATGGAAATATGGGTCAACAGTAGAAGTACCGTAACCAGCTCTTATTATTGCATAATCTACACCACTTGCTTTTACTTTATTCCAATCAATTGAACCATTCCATTTACTTACATCAATTCCTAGTTGTGCCGGACTTAAAGTAATATAAATGCCTGACACATATCCATATGTATTGTTATAAGATATTTTATACCAACTGCCACTTTTGTCTAAAACTTCCACATTAGTACCACTTGCTACTGTACCTATAACTCCATAAGAAGTTGATGGTCCACTTCTTACATTTAAGTTGCTTGTATTAACCACACCTTGCCCAATAAGGTTTGGTTTAGTAATTGGCGTTACCTGCAAATTAGGTAATGCGCTCCTTGTAGTGAAAAGGCTCATTTCATTTTGGCGCCCCATATTATACTTTGGATTTTCTTTTGGATCTGGTTGATAAGAATTGTCATTAATAGCTACATTGTTTGATGATAATTTCTCAGCAATTTGTACAGAACCTGTTTCTTGAGCATTTGCTATTATCATTATGTTTTGAGAAACCATTGTAAATGATAATGACAATGCTAGAAATGATTTTGTATATTTATTCATAACTTCCCCCCTTCAGCAAGAAATATTTCTTGCATATTTAATGTAAATTTTCGACATTTTAGGTCAAATTTTCATCATATTCTAAATATATAATAAAATTACAAAATTGTAAACAAATATGTAAATAATAGATAAATTTGTATCAATAATATCTAATTTCAAAAATTTATATATTATTATAATAAAGTTATAAAGTTATGATGTTTCATACGATCACATTGCTTAATTCAACTATCTACAAATAAAAAATGATCCACATATTATCTATGTGAATCATTTTATTTATCTAAATATTGTCCTTTTATATTTTAAAATATGATTATTTATTTTTTGAGTATTTGTGCTCAATATATTTTAAAAGTAGAAACTCATTTATCAAGAAAAATTGACTTCCTATAATTATTTTTAAATCATTGTCTAGTCTAGCTGCCTCGTGAGTATAAAATTGAATGCTTATATCACTAATTTTTGATAAAGTATTGTTACCACTTCGGCTTATTGAAATAACTTTTAGCCCTTTTGTTTTTAATTCTTTGGCAAAATCGTTTACAAGTTTATTTTCACCTGACAAAGAATATAAAAATATTATGTCATCTTCTTTCATGTAATTAGATATAGTATTTAATTCCTCTTTGCCCTCTAATACATTTACTAGCTTTCCTACAGAAAGTAATGTTCTTTTAAGTTCCTTTACCGCATTATTTTGTATCTCCCCTGAACCATAGGCATAAATTCTGCTACATTTATCTAGTAGGGTGAACACGTCAGTAAAATCTCTTTCAATAAGCACGTTTATAGTTTTGTTCATATCGTCAAAGACCTTACTGTATTCTATTTTATCAAAAACTGGAGCTTTATTATTTTGATTATCTAATTTCAAGTAAAATTTCAGTTCACTATATCCATTTAGTCCCAGTTTTTGTGCAAATCTTAAAATAGTTGTATGAGAAACATTACAACTAGATGCCAGTTCATGAATAGACATGGTTTCACATTTCATTTTATTATTTAATATAAAACTCCATATATGTTTATCATTATCATTTAAGTTTTTATAATTATCACAAATTAATGTTTCTAATCTCATATCCATTTGTTTATTCCTCTTTCCCATTTTTATATTCAATATATTTTAAGAATAAAATCTCAATAAGTATAAAATAAGATGTAACTGACTCATAACTCATTTCGTTTATCGTTTCTAAAAATGTAACAGATGATATATATAAGTTATAATCACTCATTTGAGACAATGTATTTTCTTTTAATTTAGTAATGGAAAGAATGGGTATGTTTCTTACCTGTAACTGGGATGCAAAATCTATAAGAAATTTATTTTCTCCAGATACTGATATAATAATAAATAAGTCCTCTGAATTTGCAAGATTTAATGAAATATCAGACTCTTGATATCCATTTAAATCATACAGTATTTTACCAGCTGTCATAAATATACGTTTAAGTTCTTTTTTTATGGATGATTGCACCATTCCAACACCATAAATATATATGTTTTTTGCTGAGTCAAACTTTTCAAAAATCTCTGTGCAGTCTTTATTTTTAATACTTTCTATTACCTTATTATAAGTTGCACAAACCATTTCTGTTTGCCCCATATTTTCTTTTGGCTTTTTATTTTCTAGTTTTAAATATAACTTTAACTCGCTATACCCTTTTAGTGACAGTTTCTGAGCAAATCTAAGAATAGTTGTTCTAGATACATTACATTTAAAAGCCAGCTGATCAATGGCTAATTTTTCACACTCTTTTTTATTATTAGATATATAGTTCCAAATATGGAAATCGTTATCGTTAAGTTGATCATAATATTTATTAATTAGTTCTTCTAGTTTCATTATTTGTCTCCATCTTTCATGCCCCTTTACATGAAGCTTTGTTATAAATACAATTATAACTTAGTTGTTAATTTTTTACCATAATAAAAAAGAGTGAAAAGCTATATGAACTTTCCACTCTTTTTTATTAACATATATTATTTATATTCTATAAGTATACTTTTACCTGCCTCTACTGATTGGTTTGTATTATAGTTTGATAGTTCATAACCATTTTGTTCTACAACAACCAGCATAGTAACATCTTCTATATTTTTATCTTTTAAGAATTGTCTATTTACATTAACCAAAGGTTGTCCTACTTTTATTTTATCACCTATTTTACAAAGTGTTTCAAATCCCTCTCCATTAAGTTTAACTGTATCAAGACCTATATGAATTAATACTTCTATACCGTCTTCATTTTTTAAACCTATTGCATGTTTCGTATCAGAAACTAATGTTACTTCACCATTACAAGGTGATACTACAATATTTGATGATGGTTTAGTAGCTATTCCATCTCCTAACATTCTGTTTGAAAACATGTCATCCTCTACTTGGGATAAGTCTATACTTATACCATCTACTATTGCATAGAATCCTTTTACAGCTTGTGTGTTACTTTTTTTCTTTTTACTAAATAACCCAAACATGTTAACCACTTCCTTAGTGTAATTCTGGCCAGTATTCTTTGTTTGCTTCTATTAAATCATCTAGTATAAGTTTAGCAACTCTTGCACTTGGAACAGTTTTTGATAATGTTATTGCTTGCCATAATTTATTGTAGTTACCTTCTATCCAAGCTTCTACAGTAAGTTTTTCCACACTTACTTGTTGTTCCATTAATCCTTTTTGGAATTGTGGTATAGCACCTTGGTTTATTTTTTCATATCCATTTCTTCCAACTATACAAGGTATTTCTACCATTGCTGTTTTATCAAAGTTTTCTATTGCACCTTCATTTTCAACTATAAGAAGGAATCTTTCGTTTGTATTTTCTGCAAGTGCGCAAGCTAAGTCAACTATATAAGTTGCATGAGCATCTGGCTCAAATCCTCCAACACCTTTACAAGTTCCTTTTTCTATTATTTCGTTACATAAACCAAATACGTGTTTTTCTCTTCCATCCATAACTTCGTTTGCTCTAGTGTACTCTTTGTCTGAGTGCTCTACTACATAGTCTGGATATAAGTAGTATTTTAGGTAAGTGTTTGGTATTGTAGTTGGGTCTACTGCATAAACATCTTTAACTTTTGTGAAAGTTTCTCTCCAACTTGGGTCCACGTGTTGATTACTATCAGATAATGCATCTGCAAATCCGTTTATTGCAACATGTTCTTTTATTTGTGGCATTAAATCATTTCCATTTTTGTCATATATTTTGTGCCACCATCCAAAGTGGTTTAATCCGTAGTAACCTACTTGCATTTCTTTTCTTGATTTTAATCCACACATATGAGCCATTTTTTCTTCTAAGTCTATTGGCATGTCACATATATTTAATATTTTTGAATCTGGTCTAAGTCTTCTTGTTGCTTCTGCTACTATAGCAGCAGGATTTGAGTAGTTTAACATCCAAGCATCTGGTGAATATTGTTCCATAAAGTCAAGTATTTCTATAACTCCACCTATTGAACGCATTCCATAAGCTATTCCTCCAGGTCCGCAAGTTTCTTGTCCTACAACACCATATTTTAGTGGTATTTTTTCATCCTTTTCACGCATTGCATATTTACCAACACGAATATGTGCTAATACGAAATCTATGTCTGTAAATGCTGTTTCTGGATCTGTTGTATATGCAAATTCTACTTCTGGTGCATTTTCTTTTAAATATATTTCACAAGCTTTCGCTACTGTTTCTTGTCTAGTTGCATCATTATCATAAAACTTTATTGATCTTATTGGAAATCTATCCATATTTTCTAATAGCATTAATACTATTCCTGGTGTGAAAGTACTTCCTCCACCTGCTACTGTAACTGAATATTTTTTATTGTTCATTTTTATTTCCTCCCCAAAGGTTAGTTGTTTTTATTTATCTTATGATTAAATACTACACCCCAAAAAACATTATTACAATACGTTTTCCTCCTTTAGGGAAAGGGTTTGTTCAAGTGTATTTTATAACATTTTCTGTGACAATTCACAGGCATTTACTCTAAGTAAGGTAATTAAGAAAAAACATGAAAAAACTATGATTAAAAATTAATTTTTATTTGTCAAATTATAGTAATGTATAATATATTATGATATAATTTTTTCAAGGCAAACCTAGTGAAAGTTAGAGACGCAAAGCTATAGGGGCTAAAACAGTAATTCTGTCATGCCAGCCAGCTGCCGTCATTCCAAAACGGGCATATTACAAAAATATATTTAGAGGGAGTGAATGTTATGAAAAAAACTTTAGTGGGTGTAGTAGTGGCATCTTTGTTGCTAACTCCATTTACAAGCACAGTACATGCAAAAGAAAATAACGTGAAAAAAAGCAGCAAACATTCTAAACAAGATAAGGATTCTAATGAAATTCCTGACTGGTGGCAATCAAAATATCATCTAGGCTTTGGAAAAAATGTAGCTTCTAAAGACAAAGATAAAGATGGTTTAAATAATCTTGTTGAGTATGAGTTAAATTTAAATCCAATATCAAAAGATTCGGATAAAGATGGTTTAAAAGATGGAAATGAAGATTCAGATAGGGATGGAATAGCAAACAAACAAGAAGTTAGACAAATGAAAATTAACATAGTTAACCATGAAGGAAAAAAACTTTCAATAAGCTACCAATCTCTAAAACATAAAATTAAGTATAAAATTAAAGATGAAATTGGCATAAGTAATGTTAAATCCTTACTTGATAATTTCATCGTAACTCCATATATGACAGATGAAGAAATTACTAGTAAAATAAAAGAAGTATTTGGAATTAATGATATTGTCAAATATCAACTTGAAATAAAATATCTAAATGAGAAAAAAGTAAAGTCACAATTTGAAAACAGAGATAATCAACAAAAACAAGATGATGATGAGCATGATGATAATGATCATGATGACAATGATTAGATAAAAATAAAAGATACCCTTTCTCACAAAAATAAGAAAAAAATGTATGACTAAGCCATAATTAAAAGCTGATTTCTAAATTTAATAGGAGTCAGTTTTTTTAATGTTAAACTAGTATAATAAGATCTTTAGGAAATGTATCCATATTTCAGAGAAAAAATCAATTTTCCTACAAATATTTTAAATAAAATAAACCCTATACAAGTAAACATGCTTTTTTCTTGTTCACTGCATAGGATTCATTTTACTTTTTTCTATTTTACATACTAATTCTAATTGTAGCAAATAAGCATATACTAGCTAAAGAAATAACAACTAAGCTTCCTGAAATCGTCATTAACAACCCATCTTTTAGTTTATCTTTAAAAGACTCTTTAATAGTTACATTATAAACTTTAAGAGTTTTATATAAAATAAATCCAAATAGTATAACATACAGTGTATTTCTTAGTAATAACTCAGCAACTATAAACATAACTAAATTTGTAACTGCATATTTTACATCACTTGATTCTATTTTTCTTTGTATAAATATTAGTAAATAAGCTATAAACGGATTTATCATAGATACCAAAAATAGTATTGTAAGTCTTGGATCTTGTTGTATTGCCTGTGGTAGCGATAAACCGATTTGTGCTGAATTCATGGATAAGTAAATTAAGCTCATAAAAGGCGATAATATAAGTAATACTTTTGCCACATTATAATACTTGTTTAAAGACTTTACTTTATTTTGATCAACGTTTGGCTTATTGTCTTTAACTTTGACTTTTTTAGCTTTAGTTTTTTTGCTCTTGCTCATTTCATCTCCTACTTTCGAATTAATATAATTTAGTCATTTCATATATTGCTATATAATTTTTATAAAGCCTTCTTTTGTTCTCTCTCTAATAGATTTTCAAAATCATCTCTAACTTTTGGCACTTTTAGTCCAATTATAACTTGGAATGATTTTCCGTTAGCTGAGCATCCATGTGCTCCTATTGATTTGAAGTATGTGTCGCTTTTACATAAGCTTTCATCTTTTACATTAACCCTTAAACGAGTAGCGCAGTTTGTTACGTCAACAATATTTTCGCAACCACCTAGACCTTCTAATATATATTCAACAAATACTGATTTATCATCATTACCTTTTGAACTTTGCTTTTCTCTATATTCTGCTTTTGAACGTAGTTTAACGTCTTCTTCATCATCTTCTCTACCTGGAGTTTTAACATCAAATTTTAATATTAAAGTTTTGAATACTACAAACCATATTCCTGTAAATGCTAAACCTATGCCAAACATTAATAAGTATTCTCTCCAGTGACTTGACATTAATGGTATCCAGTTAAATGATGCCATTTCTATTACACCACCAGAGTGTATCCCAACTATTCCAGCAATATACATTACAGTAGAAAGGGTTGCTGCTAATAATGCATGTACTATGAATAACCATGGTGCTACAAATAAGAATGTGAATTCTATTGGTTCTGTTACTCCACAGAATATTGCTGTTAAAGTAACTGGTACTAATAATCCAAGAACTTTCTTTTTATTTTGTGGTTTAGCAGTTGAATAAAATGCCAGTGCAACACCTAAACATCCAAATATCTTAGAAAATCCTGTTGAAGTAAATCCTGCTTCTGGCACTATTGATTTTAATGACTGCGTACTAGCTGCAAGTTCTGGCAATTTCGTTGCCCAATAAGTATAAAGTCCACCTGGAACTAACACGTTATCATAGAAGAATGGAGTATATAGTAAATGGTGTAAACCAAATGGTATAAGTGCTCTTTCAAGAAATACAAATATCCATATACCAAATGCACCTGCATCCTTTACAAATCCTTGGAATAATAACATTCCACCTTGTACTTTAGGCCATACAAATGCTGCTAAAACAGCTACAGGAATCATTACGAAAAATCCTATCATGAATATGAATGTTGAACCACTAAATGTTCCAAGCCATTCAGGTAATTCTGTATCAAAGAAGCGGTTATGTAAATAAATTACAATTCCAGATATAATTAATGCACCTATCATTCCCATGTCTAAAGTTTTAATATTAGCTATCATAGTAAGACCACTTGTTCCGCCAACTTCTGCAGCGAAATCAACCCCAAATGTAGGTCCCCATTGTGCAAGAATAGTGCTTAGGAAATAATGGAATGTTAGATAAAGTACAAGTGCTTCCATTGCACATCTTGCATTTTGTTTTTTAGCCATACCTATAGGAAGACCTACAACGAATAGTAATGGTAGTTGGTTAAATACTGTCCAGCCACCTTGTAGTACTACATTCCAGCATTGATACCACATACTAGTAGGTGCTGCAAGTGATCCCATTATTGCTTCTGTTGTAAATAAAGTACCTAAGCCTATTACTATCCCTGCAAAAGCGAATAATAACACAGGTGTAAACATGGCTCCCCCAAATTTTTGAATCTTCTGCATCATAACTTTTCTCTTCCCTTCTGTGTATAAATTTACTAGTTATTAATTCTTTGTTAGCTAAATATTATCAAACTATATTTTCCCCAGCAATACGTTTTCCCAATTCAGGGCATTGGTGCTACTTAATATTATATTTAACATTATCTGTGATTTTTCACACAAAAAGAGCTGTTTCTATTAAAACACAGAAATCAGCTCTTTACCATACTACCTATTTACAATTTTTAATATTTTAGTACTCTTTTTATATCTGATATTATTAAATCTTCACTTAAATGATAACGTTCATATAGCTCTTTTAGTGGCACACTATCAGTAAATTCCTTAGTTGCACCAAAGTTTAAAACTTTCATATTTTTATCTCCATAGAATCTAGATATTTTTTCACCAAATCCACCATCTAGTATTCCATCTTCTAAAGTTATTACTAACTTGTGATTTTCTTGTAATTCATTTAGTAAATCTTCATCCACACCAGTTATAAATCTTGGATTTATTAATGTGGCATTTATATCAAGTGATTTTAATTTATTGTGCACTTTTTTACCTAGGTGGAAGAATGTTCCGAGACCTATTATGGCTACTTCACTTCCTTCTTCAACTTTAACATATTTATTTAATTCATCAAAGTTAGGTTCAACGTCTATACCAGTTGATACTACTTCCATATTTGGAACACGTATTGCTACTGGGTGCTTATCTTGTTCTATTGCCCAATCAACCATGGCAAGATGCTCCTCTTTTGTAGTTGGAGCCAAATATACTATGTTTGGAATATTAGATATTAGTGGTATATCAAATAACCCTAAGTGAGTTACATCTCCTCCACTTATTCCTCCCCAGTAAACCATTATAGTTGCTGGATTATTGTTTATGGAAAGATCTTGAGATAGTTGGTCATATGTTCTTTGTATAAATGAACTTATAAATCCTGCCACTGGTTTTGCACCTCTCTTTGCCATACCTGATGCAAGTGCTATGGCATGTTCTTCTGCTATACCAACATCCACATATTGATCTTGTAATTCACTTCTAAATCTATTTACTCCAACTATTCCTGGAGTTGCCGCTGTAATTGCTACTATAGACTTATCCTTTTTAGCTTTTTCTATTAAAAAATCTTCTGTAATGTCTCCATAAGTTTTAACATATTCCTCTGCTAATGCTTCCTCATTATTTTCCAAGTTAAATGGCATTACCCAGTGGAATGCTTCTTTGTTTACTTCTGCATCTTCATAGCCCTTGCCTTTTAATGTCTTCATATGAATAACCACTGGATGGTCTGTATCTTTAACTTTTTCAAAAGTTTCTATTAAAGATTCTAAATTGTTTCCATCTTTAACAAAGTGATATTCAAATCCTAAAGATTTAAAGAAATTATTTTCTGCTTTTCCTTCACTTTCACGAAGTTTAGCTAGATTTTCATAAAGACCACCGTGATTTTCTGCAATGGACATATTGTTATCATTTACTAATATTATTATATTTTTATTAGATGCTGCTGCATTGTTTAATCCCTCGTAAGCTTCTCCTCCACTTAGAGAACCATCTCCTATTATAGCTACTATATTTTCTTTCCCTCCTAATGCATCACGACCTTTTGCCAAACCACAAGCTAAACTTATGGAAGTCGATGTGTGACCTATAGTAAAGAAGTCATGGTCACTTTCCTTTGGTTCACTGTATCCTGTAACAGTTTTAAATTTTTCAGGGTTTATAAATGCTTCTTTTCTTCCTGTTAGTATTTTATGTGTATATGATTGATGAGAAACATCGTATACGAATTTATCAACAGGTGAATTAAACACATAGTGAAGAGCTATAGTTGCTTCCACTATACCTAAGTTTGGTCCAAAGTGACCTCCTGTTGTACTTACTTTTTTAATTAATACATCTCTTATTTCAGATGATAATAAATTTAAATCTTCTCTTGATAAAGATTTTAAATCTTTTGGTTCATTAATTTTATTTAAAATATTTAATGTCATATTTATCTCCTTGTAGTTTATTTTTTCTTCCTATGTTTGAAATTATAATATTTGGAGTTAACTCCAAGTCAATAGCTTTTTTAATTTTTTTTTAATTTAATAAAAATATTAATATTATACATAGGTTTAATTTATTTAACATTATCTTTTTTTGTAATAAATAGGAATTAATAAAATAATGTTATATAAGTTTTAAATATGCTAATCCTATATTTATACATGACATAAAAAGTGGAGGACACAATATGGATCTTAATGCTAAAATAGCCTTTAATAATCTTAAAATGGAAATAGCCAATGAATTAGGATACAACTATAACAATATTACAGATAAAGTAGAAAGTAACGCTCCCCAAGACACTATAATGGGTCACGCTAAAAATGTGCTAGCTGGAGAGCAAGTTGGCGGTCAAATGAGTAAAAAATTAGTAGAGCTTGGAGAAAAAGCTTTATTGGATAAATATAATTCACAAAACTAGTTATTTACATTTTAAAACAAATAAGCTGTCTCCCAAAATGGTGAGACAGCTTTATATTCTTAATTTAATAATGTGTTTTTTATTTTCTTTGAGTACATAATCACTAATATAAGTGTTGAAATTGGTATGGCTAAAAATACGGCTAACTGAGGCGAAATGTTCATAATATTATATTTTGAAAATATTAAGGGAATAATTATAGTAAGTGGTATAAGTAGTACAACCTGTCTAATTAACTCTATCTTACTTGCACTTACTTCGTCGCCTGACACCTGCATAAATGTAATTAAAGCATATAAAATTCCCAGTAATGGAAAACCTACTAACACTATTCTAATTATAGGTGTTGCTAATGCTACTAAATTTATGTCATTAGTAAATAGCTTAGAAACATTACCTGCAAATAAATATATTAGTATAGTTGTGCTTATAGAATATATTAAGCTATATTTTATAATCTTATGTTTTGCATCTCTCTCTTTGTTCTTATCATTTTTGCCATGGAAATATGCTATTACTGATTGAGCTCCTTGTGTTAATCCTATAAGTGGTAAAAGAATAACCATATTTATATTGCTACAAATAGACCAGGCTCCTATATATGAAACACTACCGTATTTTATTAAAACTTTGTTTATTATTAATCCACTTATACTATTTAATGACTGCATTAAAAACTGAACAAAGCCTATTTTCACTAAACTTACTAGTATGTTTTTAAACTCTAAATAATCCAAATGACTTCTTTTTATCCATAACTTTTTCTTTAGTAAAAATATTATGGAAAATCCAAAGTAAAATATTTCGCTTATTAATGTGGATAGTGCAATTCCAACAATGCCCATATTAAACACTAATGTTAGTATTATATTAAAAACAATATTTATAATAGTAGATAAAACTCCAACTATAACTTCAATTTTGGGATATCCAAATGCTCTTATATTGTTAACTAACATATAGCCAACTGAGCTAAATACGTTAAATATTATGGCTATGTTTAAAAACTCTTTAGCCAAAACTTTAACTTGACCACTTGCTCCAAGAATATTTAATAACTGATCTTGAAGTAAGAATATAATTATAGATATTGCCGTACTAGATATACAGCTGGAATAAAAACCTACCTTAAAAGTATTATTTATTTTTTCTTTATTATTTTCTCCAAGTCCTTTTGATATAACTATACTTGTTGAAACTCCAAATATTAATTGAGCTGCAATTAACAATAAAAGTATGGGATTAAGAATACCCATAGCTGATAATGCGATACTACTCATGCTTCCCAAATGTCCTGCAAATGCAGTGTCTATCATTGATGTTAATGATTCGAGAACTAAAGAGCATATAGTCGGCAATGAGTAGAGAGCTATCAACTGCTGTATAGATTTTTTTTCAAATATATTTTCATTAGTCATACTTATTTTCTCCTAAACAAAGCAGTAAACCTGTGTATTTACACAGGAAGTTATCAATTAATTTTAGAAGTAGTCTGAAAAATATGTAGTTTGTTGTTCTATTGAATCCTCCAACATGTCTACTGTTTCATGACTACAAGAAATACGCCCTATTTTATATAAATAGTCTGGACGCTTATATCCAAGCAACATTGTTGCCATTGTTTGAATATCTATTTTATCATCTGTTTGTTTTGAAGTGCGTGTGACTTTTCCCTTTCCATCAGAATCTATAGTAAGTATGAAATTTCCCTGGTTCCATGAAAGAAGAGGGTCATCCATTTTAAATATCCACTCTCTTTTTATTGTGTCTGGTTTAAATGGATATTGTTCAATAAAACCTGCTAAATCCACAATACGAGCCATAAAGTATGGAGATATTGTTTCTTTAATATCTGCATCTTCAAGTAAAAATGCCAAAGGTTCATCTGTGTAAGTGTATCCTTTAACTTTAGTTATCATTGAAAAATGTGCACTTATAAAATTCCAAAGACCTGTACGAGCTTCTTCATTAATAGATATCATATCTTTTATATGGAATATTTCTTCTTTTATCCAATAAAGTATATATCCATCTGGTTCATTTTTTTCATTGTAGTATACGGCAGCCATTAAGTCGTCTGAATCCCACAGCCAATACTCATTCCAAGCTAAATCATCTCTAATTAATGCTCCATGTGTTTGAAGCGCAAATCTCTCATAAGCCTTTTTTACTTCTTCACTATCTACATCAACTCTCTCCACATCTCCAGATACTTGTTTTATTTTAGGAAGTTGATAATCATTGATTTCATAAGCGATTCTATCAGAAATAATTTCCCATCCTTTTCTACGATAATATGGTATAGAGTAAGGATATAAATAAGATATAGTCTGTTTTCTTTCTTTCATATTTTTTAATGCCTGATATAATAATTTGTGCATAAGCCCCTGATTAGCATACTCTGGATATGTACCCACACCAGTAAGTCCACCCATATCATAAGTTCTATTAAATATACGAACTTTCATAGGATAAACAGCTACTTGAGATATTAACTTGTCACCATCAAACCACCCAGAAACATCAGCTTTTTTCAATGTTGGAGATTTGGCCCGAATAATTTCTTTTTCTTCCCATCCTATTTCTTGTAGATCTTGATCAGTTACTTGAAAAACATATCTTAATAACTGATTGTATTGCTCTAGATGTTCTACGCCTACTGGCTTCATCTTTAATTCTCTCTTTCTTATCATATAATTCCCTCCATTTTATTCAATTTTCTTATCATATTTAAAATAATATTTAAATTTCACTATATATATAATTGTAAACCTAAGGGTTACCCCAATGTCAATCTTAATCTTTGATATTTATTTTTTGTCGGCTTAAGACTCTTTTACTTTTAACAAAAGTTAAACATTTGCACTATTATAATTACTTCGGCATATAACTATATATTACTTTATTTATATAATACTCTTATATTATTTAACCATTTATTATTGATATTCATAATCTTCTAAATAAAAGGATATCTGCAATATCATTACTTAAGATACTGCACACATCCTTATTATTTACTCAACTATATTATACTATTTTAAAATTATACTATTTTAAAATTATACTATTTTAAAAAAAGTTATCTAATAAAAACTACAATATAGCTATTTAACAGCTTTCTTAGATTTTATTTTTCTGTATATTCCAATCGCAGAAATACCAACTATTCCTACCGCACCTGTACTCATAACCATTTTTTTTGTGCTGTCTTTTTTACCCAACTTGTACGCTGAATCAATTTCTGATTTTATAATATTATACTTATCATCAATCTCTAAATTTTTTCCATCGTATCCTTGTCCATAAGCTATATCTAATATTTTTTTTCTCTCTTCTTTTCCTTTGTTATATCCTTCTTCATAACTTGACTTATAATCTTCTTCTATGTGTTCATCAATTTTATTTTTAATACCATCCTTATATCCTTGATTATTATATTCTTGTGATTTTATTTCTTTATATTTTTGTTCATATGCTTCTTTGTATGTTTCTACGAAAATTTCATCTACATTCTCGAATGATCTATCAGTTTTATTTGCAATACAATCTTCTTCTGCCAATTTAGTATATTCTATTTTTTTATTTTCTATATATTTTTCTTTTCCATCTTCATAACTCTCTTTATATGCCTCAGACAAAACATCTTTACTAAACTCATTATTGTAATTATTCTTTAACCCATCCTTATATCCTTGTTCTTCTGCCTCTTTTTTCTCTTTTAATATTTTTTCCTTACCTTTTTCAAAAGACTCTTCATATGCTTCTTTATACTCCACAGAATAAGTACCTGAATAACTATTTGCATTATAATCTTTTAAAGCATAGCCATGTTCATACCCAATTTTTGAACCTTTTTGTCTTATATCTTTCTTTGTTACAGATGTAGCGTATACTTGATTTTTTCTTGAACTACTTGATGAGCCAGAATTTGCCTTTCGTGTAGTTGAACCTCCACCCTTATATGGACATCCATTTGTATGTAAGTGTGGTGGATATCCTCCACAGTGATAGTGATATGAACCTAAACCAGATTTGTTTTTATTGTCTCTATGGCCTCCCGAACTATCAGTTCTACCAGGATGTGCATCAATCATTAGAGATTGGCTGCATATTAGTAATACTATTAAAATAATCCCTCGTATCTTTTTTTTCATGTCTTTCCCCCTCATAACAACTTCTTTTACATTATTTTCCATTATCAATTTAAATAATACACAACTATCTGTTATATTACAATAAATTTTGCAAAACTAATAATCTACTAGTATATTATCAGTATTAAAAATCAAGATACATAAAAATAAGGGATTTTTTTACCTTAAAATTGTTTTTCTTGTAAAATGCTTCACTTGGATATCCTTTTTCTGTATTTAACACAATATTTACAAATCCTTGCTGTTGTAAATCATTCTTAACATAGTTTATCATTTTAGTACCAATTCCTTTTCCCTGTTGTGAAGGTGATATAAAGAACTCATCAATAAAATACTCTTTCCCATATAAATATGTACTTTGCCTACCACACATAACGCCAATAATTTTCTTATTTTCTTCATAGACATATCCAATTGACATAGGACCAGACATAAATTCCTCTATCCTTACTCTTGCAAGTTCCTCTGTCCACTTTTCTTTCCAAGGTTCTTGTATAAATGTATCCACTAGTAATTTAGCTACTTGATCTAAATCACCACTCTTATATGCTTTAATCATCTTGTCTAACCACCTCCATAAGTTCTCTTTTGAACTATCTATTACAATTATATCATAATGATTATATTGTAATTAAAAAGTAGTTACTAGGATTTCACTTCTAGTAACTACTTTTTAAACTCTCCACTTTTCACAGTCCCACACTTTATTAACAATATCTTTGTAAAATTCCTTGTCATGACTTACTAAGATTATGCTGCCTTCATATGCAATAAGGGCTCTTTTTAATTCTTCCTTTGCTTGAACATCCAAATGATTAGTGGGTTCATCTAAGAAAAGTATATTACTTGGTTTATTTATAACTTGGCAGAGTCTAACTTTTGCCTGCTCACCACCACTTAGAACAGAAACTTCACTGTTAATATGTTCATCAGTCAAACCACATCTTGCAAGGATTTTTCTTACATCTGTTCTATTCATATGAGAAAATTCATTCCAAACTTCATCTAGAACAATATTATCACTTGCAAATACTTCTTGTTCATAATAGCCCATATCTATGTGATCGTCTAAGATGATTTTCCCACCTATTGGGTTTATGATTCCCATCAAACTTTTTAATAGTGTTGTTTTTCCTATTCCATTTGCACCTGTAATTGCTATTTTATCATCTCTTTCCATTTGTAAGTTTAAAGGCTTTGTAAGAGGTTTATCATAGCCTATAACAAGATTTTTTGTTTTGAAAAGAACTTGCCATGGTGTTTTAGAGTATTTAAAATTAAAATGTGGCTTAGGTTTAATTTTATTAATTTCAATTTTACTCATTTTTTTAAGTTTCTTTTCCCTTGATTTTGCCTGAGCTGCTGTTGCTGCTCTTGTTTTATTTTTTCTAATATAATCTTCCAATTTATTAATTTCATTTTGTTGCTTATTATAATCTCTTTGCAATTGCTCTTTTTGCAATTCATGCTGTTCTAAAAATTTTTCATAATTACCCACATACCTTGTTAATTTCTTATTTTCCAGATTATAAATTATATTTACTACCTCATTCATAAATTCAGTATCATGAGAAATAAGAATAAATGCATTTTCATAACTTTTCAAATAAGATTCTAGCCAATCAATATTTTCTTCATCTAAATGATTTGTAGGTTCATCCAGCAGTAAAATATCCGGCTTTTCTAATAATAATTTGGCAAGCAATACTTTACTTCTTTGACCACCACTTAAGTTGTTAGGATTTCTTAATAAAAATTCTTTTATTCCTATACCATATGCAATTGCATCC
>Ga0129308_1000946_pt1 | contig 35435 bp, 29 predicted proteins | sample L827metagenome_FD_94440 | JGI IMG/M metagenome (GOLD analysis project Ga0129308, IMG submission 94440) | Ring-tailed lemur group fecal microbial communities from Wisconsin, USA - L827 metagenome | ecosystem: Host-associated > Mammals > Digestive system > Large intestine > Fecal | place: USA...
ACACTACCCTAACACAGGCTCGCTCCATTCGCTATTCTTTTTTCTCTCCTTACATTTGATGACACGCTCCCCGTGTCTTCAAATGTAAGCTCATCTGTTAACTATCATTGTAACACCTACAGATTTTTGGAATTCCGGAAATTTATCCACCCCAGTGCTTCGGCCAGCACCGCCGCCGCCATCAGCAGCGTTATAATCAGTGCCCAGGAGCCATAGCGCATGGGCAGCAGATAACGCATTTTCAGATAGGCATGGTAGCCCAGCAGAGAGGCAAACTGACACAGCGCCGCAGCGGGGGAGAAGGGCCAGAGGCCGAAGGCCAGCACCAGCGTGAGAACATCTGCGGCGAAGAAATACCGGTCGTGCATATGGGGAAGGAGGAAGGGAATCCCCACCGCCAGCAGCACGGCGGCGGCCAGGAGAGCCTTGTTGGAAAGCTTCCTTCGGTTTACATAACAAACGAGCAGCACCAGGAGCATGAAGGCAAAGGCGGCGGCGATGGCCAGCTTCGATGCCAGGGCCTCATCCTCCACATGCCAGAAGATGCCGAAGATGGAAGGAGAATTGTAGTTCAGGCCGGAGCCGATGCTGCCGGTCTGGTTAAAATAGAGGGTCAGCGTTTCCGCAAAGGGGCGGCCCAGCAGAACCGCCGGCAGCACCAGCAGCACATAAAACAGGGGGAAAAGGGCAAAGTGCCGCAGACGCAGATGCCCCTGCATCCAGAGAACCGCCAGAACCGGCATGACAAACACGGCCTGGAGCTTGAAGCCGAAGGACAGGGTGATGGCCAGCATGGACAATACCGGGTGATCCTCCATGGCCCAGTAGATGCTCATCAGCGCCAGGGCCACATAAATGCTGTCACACTGGCCCCAGAGGGCACCGTTGAGCACCACCGTGGGCAGAAACAGGACGGCGAAGAAGCAGCCCAGCTGGGCCTTCTCCCGGCCGCCCAGGTGCCGGACGATGCCCATGGCGGCCCAAGCCAGCAGTACATCGAAGAAAATGCTCAGCAGCTTAATGAGATACAGGTCACTTACCGGCAGGTAGGAGAACAGCGCCAGGAAATAGAGATAGGGGATATTATAGTTGCCGATGGAATGCCGCAGGGCCTGAAAGCCGCCGTTCTGACGGAAAAAGTCCACCCAGACCCGGAGAAAATTCTGATAATCCAAAGTCTCATAGTCCAGGCACCAGATGCGCAAAGCAAAGGCGGCACCCACCAGCAGGGCGGAAAGAATGACAGAGGGCGTGGAGCGGAGAAGCCCGCTGCGGTACAGCAGCCAATAGGCCAGCAGCGCCTCCAGACAGATCAAAATGGCAACCGTAACGTCCATAAGCAAACCTCGCAAGAGAAATAAAAACAGGCCGGAGCAAATCTCCAGCCAAAAAAATCATGATTTTACAAAAAAGTCCTTGACTTCTGCATATGCAGAATGATAAAATGGATTGCTATGTGTCCAGGGGAAAGGGAACGTGCCCCCACATTCATCTGTTCACAGTATAGCACCTGAGACCCGTAAAATCAACACCGGCTGTAAAGAGAGTGACAACACAGCCGGGTGTTTGCAATTACTTTTAAGGAGAGTGCGCCATGCCAAAAGATGTCCTCTACGGCAAGACTTTGAGAAAAAGTTTCGCCCGCACCCAGGAGATTATGGAGATGCCCAATCTCTTGGAAATCCAGAAGAGCTCATACAAGTGGTTTTTAGAGACCGGTCTGCGTGAGGTCTTCCGGGATGTTGACTCCGTTACCGACTATTCTGGCAATCTGGAACTGAGCTTCATCGACTACTCCATGAATGAGAAGCCCAAATATACCGAGGAGGAGTGCAAGGCCCGTGACGCCACCTATGCCGCCCCCCTCAAGGTGCGCGTGCGCCTGCGCAACAAGGAGACGGAGGAGATCAAGGAGCAGGAAATCTTCATGGGCGACTTCCCCCTGATGACCCCCGGCGGCACCTTCGTCATCAACGGCGCGGAACGTGTCATCGTCTCCCAGATCGTCCGTTCCCCCGGCGTGTATTTTGACAGAACCACCGACAAGGCGATGATCACCAGCTACGCCTCCACCATCATCCCTTACCACGGCGCCTGGCTGGAGTATGAGACGGACGCCAACGACGTGTTCTCCGTCCGCATCGATAAAAACCGCAAGCTGCCCATCACCTGGTTCCTGAAGGCCATGGGGGCTTACGATGAGAACCGCCCCGCCACCTGGCTCAGCTGCGTGGCCGATCCCTATGTGGGCGCTGTTACCAATGAGCGCATCAAGGAAATCTTCGGTGAGGACGAGCGGATGGTGGCCACCATCGATAAGGACACCACCACCAGCCGGGATGAGTGCCTGCTGGAAATCTACCGCAAGCTGCGCCCCGGCGATCCCCCCACGGTGGAATCCGCCGAGGCCTTGCTGGACGGGCTGTTTTTTGACCGCCGCCGTTACGAGATCTCCAATGTGGGCCGCTACAAGTTTAATAAGAAGCTGTCCCTCTTCCCCCGGATTGCCGGGTTTGAGCTGGCCGCGCCTGTGGCCGATCCCTTCACCGGAGAGCTGCTGGCTGACGCGGGCGAGATCGTTTCCCGGGACAAGGCCAGAATGATTGCCGATGCCGGTGTGATCGATGTACTGCTGAAGGCAGAGGGCAAGACCGTCCGGGTGTTCTCCAACGGCATGGTGGACATTGCCCGCTATGTGGACTTTGACCCGGCAGAGCTGGGCATCAAGGAGAAGGTCCGCGGCATCGTCATGAAGCAGCTGTGCCAGCAGTATCAGGGCGATGCTTTGAAGGACGCCATCCGCGACAATATCGATGTGCTGATTCCCAAGCACATCGTGGTGGATGATATCTTTGCTTCCGTCAACTACCTCAACTGCCTGGCCCACGGCATTGGCGAGCCGGATGATATTGACCATCTGGGCAACCGCCGTGTCCGCTGCGTGGGCGAGCTGCTGCAAAACCAGTTCCGCATCGGCTTCAGCCGTATGGAGCGAGTGATCCGGGAGCGTATGACCTTGCAGGATCTGGATATTGTTACCCCCCAGAGCCTCATAAACATCCGCCCCGTCACCGCCGCCATCAAGGAGTTCTTCGGCTCCTCCCCCCTAAGCCAGTTCATGGATCAGACCAACCCCCTGGCAGAACTGACCCATAAGCGCCGTATGTCTGCCCTGGGCCCCGGCGGCCTGAGCAGAGAGCGGGCCAGCTTCGATGTGCGAGACGTTCACTACAGCCATTACGGTCGTCTCTGCCCCATTGAGACGCCGGAAGGCCCCAATATCGGCCTGATTAACTATCTGGCTTCCTACGCCCGTGCCAATGAGTACGGCTTCCTGGTGGCACCCTACCGCAAGGTGGAGAAGGGCAGCTGCCGGGTCACCGACCAGGTGGACTATATGACCGCCGACATGGAGGATCAGTACGTGGTGGCTCAGGCCTCCGAGCCGGTGGATGAAAACGGCATGCTCATCAATAAACGTATCACCTGCCGCCACCGCAACGATACCATCGAGGTCAACCGGGAAGAGGTTGACTATGTGGACGTCAGCCCCAAGATGATGGTTTCCATCGCCACGGCCATGATCCCCTTCCTGGAGAACGACGACGCCAACCGTGCCCTGATGGGCGCCAACATGCAGCGTCAGGCCGTGCCCCTTATGACCACCCAGGCCCCCATTGTTGCCACCGGCATCGAGCACAAGTGCGCCGTGGACTCCGGCGTGTGCGTCCTGGCCGAGGGTGACGGCGTTGTCACCCGGGTGGATGCCCAGTATATCACCGTGCGCTATGACGCCGGTGAGACCAAGGATTATAAACTCATTAAGTTTGCCCGCTCCAACCAGGGCACCTGCATCAATCAGCGCCCCATCGTCAATGCGGGCGACCGGGTCTGCACGGGGGACGTTCTGGCCGACGGCCCCAGCACCTCCAACGGTGAGATCGCCCTGGGCAAGAACATCCTGGTGGGCTATATGAACTGGGAAGGCTACAACTACGAGGACGCCATCCTGCTCAACGAGCGGCTGGTCATGGAGGACGTGTTCACCTCCCTGCATGTGGAGGAGTATGAGTGCGACGCCCGTGACACCAAGCTTGGGCCGGAGGAGATCACCCGTGACATCCCCGGCGTAGGCGACGACGCCCTGAAATATCTGGACGAGCGGGGCATCATCATGGTGGGCGCGGAGGTCACTGCCGGCGACATCCTGGTGGGCAAGGTCACGCCCAAGGGCGAGACCGACCTGACCGCTGAGGAGCGCCTGCTGCGGGCCATTTTCGGCGAGAAGGCGAGGGAAGTGCGTGATACCTCCCTGAAGGTGCCCCACGGCGAGAGCGGCATCATTGTGGACGTGAAGGTCTTTACCCGGGAAAACGGGGACGAGATGAACCCCGGTGTGAACCAGGTGGTTCGCGTCTACATCGCCCAGAAGCGCAAAATCTCCGTGGGCGACAAGATGGCCGGCCGCCACGGCAACAAGGGTGTTGTCTCCCGCGTTCTGCCCCGGGAGGATATGCCCTACATGCCCGACGGCACCCCGCTGGATATCGTGCTGAACCCCCTGGGCGTGCCTTCCCGTATGAACATCGGTCAGGTGCTGGAAGTCCACCTTGGCTACGCGGCTGAGGCCCTGGGCTGGAAGGTGGCCACCCCCGTCTTTAACGGCGCCAACGAGTCCACCATCCGCGAGACCCTGCGTCAGGCGGGCCTGCGGGAGGACGGCAAGAGCGTCATGTACGACGGCCGCACCGGCGAAAAGTTTGATAACGACGTTACCGTTGGCTGGGTTTACTTCCTGAAGCTCCACCATCTGGTGGATGATAAGATCCATGCCCGCTCCACCGGCCCCTACAGCCTGGTTACCCAGCAGCCTCTGGGCGGCAAGGCCCAGTTCGGCGGCCAGCGCTTCGGTGAAATGGAGGTCTGGGCCCTGGAGGCTTACGGCGCTGCCTACACCCTGCAGGAGATCCTGACCGTGAAGTCCGACGATGTGACCGGCCGTGTCAAGACCTATGAGGCCATCGTCAAGGGCAACAACATCCCCCAGCCCGGCGTGCCCGAATCCTTCAAGGTTCTGGTGAAGGAGCTGCAGTCCCTGTGCCTGGATATCCGGGTACTGGATGCCGATGGCCAGGAGATCGAACTGAAGGACGACGATGAGGATGATTTCATCCCCGACATGAAGGACGAGTTCTACCATTCCGATGACAGTGAGATCGAGGCCGAAGGCTTCACCATCGAGGATATCCCCGAGGATGAGCTGGACATGGGCCTGGGCGACAATGATTACAGTGATGAGGAGGATATGTGATGAGTTACACACCGTTTGATGCTATTCAGATAGGCATTGCCTCCCCTGAAATGATTCTCAGCTGGTCCTACGGCGAGGTGAAGAAGCCGGAGACCATCAACTACCGCACCCTCAAGCCGGAGCGGGACGGCCTGTTCTGTGAGCGCATTTTCGGGCCCACCAAGGACTGGGAGTGCCACTGCGGCAAGTACAAGAAGATTCGCTACAAGGGAAAAATCTGCGACCGCTGCGGCGTGGAAGTCACCAAGAGCAAGGTGCGCCGGGAACGCATGGGCCACATTGAGCTGGCTGCCCCCGTGTCCCACATCTGGTACTTCAAAGGCATCCCCAGCCGCATGGGTCTGATGCTGGATCTGACCCCCAGAATGCTGGAAAAGGTGCTGTACTTCGCCAACTATATCGTTATTGATCCGGGCTTCACCCCCTTGGAGAAGTGCCAGATCCTCACCGAGCGTGAGTACCGGGATATGCGGGAGAAGTATGAGGACGATTTCAAGGCCGGGATCGGCGCCGAGGCCATTAAGGAGCTGCTCCAGCAGATTGACTGCGAGAAACTGGCGCTGGAGCTGCGGGAGGAACTGAAAACCGCCAGCGGCCAGAAGAAGGCCAAGATCGTCAAGCGTCTGGAGGTTGTCGAGGCGTTCCGCCAGAGCGGCAACCGTCCCGAGTGGATGATTATTGACATTCTGCCGGTCATCCCGCCGGAGATCCGCCCCATGGTTCAGCTGGACGGCGGTCGTTTTGCCACCTCCGATCTGAACGACCTGTACCGCCGGGTCATCAATCGAAACAACCGCCTGAAGAGATTGCAGCAGCTGAACGCGCCTGACATCATTGTGCGCAACGAGAAGCGTATGCTGCAGGAGGCGGTGGACGCCCTGATCGACAACGGCCGCCGCGGTCGTGCCGTCACCGGCGCCAACTCCCGCGCTCTCAAGTCCCTCAGCGACATGCTCAAGGGCAAGCAGGGCCGCTTCCGTCAGAACCTGCTGGGCAAGCGCGTGGACTACTCCGGCCGAAGCGTTATCGTGGTCGGCCCCGACCTGAAAATCTATCAGTGCGGCGTGCCCAAGGAGATGGCCATTGAGCTGTTCCGCCCCTTCGTCATGAAGAAGCTGGTGGAGGACGGTGTTGCCAACAACATCAAGTCTGCCAAGAAGATGGTGGATAAGCAGCGCACCGAGGTCTGGGACGCACTGGAGGATGTGATCAAAGAGCATCCCGTGCTGCTCAACCGCGCCCCCACGCTGCACCGCCTGGGCATCCAGGCCTTTGAACCCATCCTGGTGGAGGGCCGCGCCCTGCGCCTGCACCCCCTGGTCTGCACCGCGTACAACGCCGACTTTGACGGTGACCAGATGGCCATCCACGTGCCGCTGTCTGCGGAGGCCCAGGCGGAGGCCCGCATCCTGATGCTCTCCGCCAACAACCTGCTCCGTCCTCAGGACGGGCACCCGGTCACCGTGCCTACCCAGGACATGATCCTTGGCTCCTACTACCTGACCATGATGCGCATCGGCTCTGCCGAGAAGGGCGCTGAGCGGCTGGTGATCGATGATCCCGGCGACACCGGTTTTGAGGCCGGCACCATTCAGGACGGCGACGCCATCTATGCGGCCAACCTGAAGGCCAAGCAGGAGGGAACCAGGCTCTGCACCTTCAAGCCCACCCTGATGTACCGTGACTCCAACGAGGCCATCATGGCCTATAATGAGGGAGATGTGGGCCTGCATGCCCCCATCCGCCTGCGGGTCACCAAGACTGTTGACGGCGTGGAGACCAAGCGGATCATTACCACCACTGTGGGCCGGATCATCTTCAACGAGCCCATTCCCCAGGATCTGGGCTATGTGGACCGCACCGATCCCGAGCACGCCTTTGACCATGAGATCGGCTTCCAGGTGGGCAAGAAGCAGCTGGGCGATATCATCGACCGCTGCATTCAGAAGTACGGCTTCACCATCTCCGCCGAGGTGCTGGACGGCATCAAGGCCCTGGGCTACAAGTACTCCACCAAGGGCGCCATCACCATTTCTGTCGCGGATATGACTGTGCCCAGTGCCAAGTATGAGCTCATTAAGGCCACCGAGCAGGAGGTCGTGAATATTGAGCGCCAGTATAAGCGGGGCTTCATCACCGATGACGAGCGCTACCGCCTGGTGGTCTCCGAGTGGGAAAAAACTACCAAGGACGTGACCGACGCCCTGCAAAACTGCCTGGATGAATATAACCCCATCTATATGATGGCAAACTCCGGCGCCCGCGGCTCCATGAACCAGATTCGCCAGCTGGCCGGTATGCGCGGCCTGATGGCCAATACCGCCGGTAAGACCATCGAGATCCCCATCAAGTCCAACTTCCGTGAGGGCCTGTCCGTTCTGGAGTATTTCATCTCCACCAGAGGCGCCCGTAAGGGCATGGCCGATACCGCTCTGCGTACCGCCGACTCCGGCTATCTGACCCGCCGTATGGTTGACGTCTGCCAGGAGGTCATTATCCGTGAGCAGGACTGCGGCACCACTGAGGGTGTCTGGGCCGGCGCGGTGTATGACCGGGGCCAGCTGGTGGAATCCTTTGGCACCAGCATCCATGGCCGTTTCCCTGCCGCTCCCATTACCGACCCCAGCACCGGGGAGCTGCTGTTTGACACCGACCACATGCTTATGCCTGAGGACGCCGATGTGCTGGAAGCCCACGGCATCCACAAGGTGTATATCCGCAGCGTCCTCACCTGTGAGGCCCGCTCCGGCGTCTGCGCCAAGTGCTACGGCATCAACCTGGCCATTGGCCGCCCGGTGAACGCCGGTGAGGCGGTGGGCGTCATTGCTGCCCAGTCCATCGGTGAGCCCGGCACCCAGCTGACCATGCGTACCTTCCACACCGGCGGCGTTGCGGGTGACGATATCACCCAGGGTCTGCCCCGTGTTGAGGAATTGTTCGAGGCCCGCAAGCCCAAGAAGATGGCTGTTCTGGCGGAAATCTCCGGTACCGTGGCCATTGATGAGGCCAAGAAGGGCGTCATGTACGCCATCACCGTCACCAACGAGGCCCAGGGCGAGACCGTGGTTTACACCGTGCCCCATTCCGCCGGTATCCTGGTTCACAACGGTGACCATGTGGATAAGGGCCAGGAGCTGACCTCCGGCGCTCTCAATCCCCATGATGTCCTGCGGATCCGCGGCATTAACGATGATGAGTTTGGCCGCCAGGGTGTCCGCAGCTATATCACCAGCGAGGTGCAGAAGGTGTACCGTCAGCAGGGCGTTGATATCAATGATAAGCACATTGAGGTCATTGTCCGCCAGATGATGCGCAAGGTTCGCGTGGAGGAGGCCGGCAGCACCGACCTGCTCTCCGGCGCCACGGTGGATATCTCCGCTGTCAAGGAAGCCAACCACCAGATCGACCAGCGCATTGCCGCCGGGGAAGAGGGGCTGAGCCACGCCACCTACACCCAGCTGCTTATGGGCATCACCAAGGCCTCTCTGGCTACGGAGAGCTTCCTCTCCGCCGCCTCCTTCCAGGAGACCACCAAGGTTCTCACCGATGCCGCCATCAAGGGCAAGGTGGATCACCTGGTGGGCCTGAAGGAAAATGTCATCATCGGCAAGCTGATCCCTGCCGGTACCGGCCTGACTATGTACCGGGATTTCCAGGAGAAAACCGATGAGACCGTGCCCGAGACCGCCGAGGAGTACGTTGACCTGTCTGCTCTTGTCAGCAAGACCAACGCGCTTTAAGCAAACAGCAAGTTAACAAGAAAAACAGCCAGACCGGCACCGCCGGTCTGGCTGTTTTATGACGGAAATAAGGGAAAAATTTTTTATTTTACTCTACAAAAATTCTTGACTAATTTTGTTAATTATGCTAAAATTTCAGCTTGTGTGGGCCAAGTGCGCCAAAAGCTGCCAGGGCCGGCACAAGAAACCTGAAAAACCTTCGGTTTTCAGGCTTTTATCAACTTCATCTTTGAAGAAAGGAGGAAAACAATGCCCACTTTTAACCAGCTGGTAAGAAAAGGCAGAGAAAAGGTTACCTACAAGTCCGCATCTCCCGCTATGCAGAAGGGCCTGAACACCCTGAAGAATAAGGAGACTGACCTGTCCGCTCCTCAGAAGAGAGGCGTCTGCACCGCAGTCCGTACCTCCACCCCTAAGAAGCCCAACTCCGCTCTGCGTAAGATCGCTCGTGTGCGTCTGACCAACGGTTACGAAGTCACTGCTTACATCCCCGGTATCGGCCACAACCTGCAGGAGCACTCTGTGGTTATGATCCGCGGCGGCCGTGTCAAGGACCTTCCTGGTGTCCGTTACCACATTATCCGTGGTACGCTGGATGCGCAGGGTGTCAACGGCCGTATGCAGGCTCGTTCCAAGTACGGCGCCAAGAAGCCCAAAGCTGCAAAGAAGAAGTAATTTCAACCGCAGCGGCAAATTACTGCCCTGTTGTTTATCTATATAATTTATGTGGATGAACCTCGGGGCGCAACGGATGCAAATGCGTTCGAGTACCTGTGATACCATTTTTTAATGAAGGAGGGAAGAACGTGCCCAGAAGAGGTAATGTTCCCAAGAGAGAAATCTTGCCCGATCCTATGTATAACAGCGTGCTGGTGACTAAGCTCATCAACGGCGTTATGCTGGATGGCAAGAAGGGTGTTGCTCAGAAGGTCGTTTACGACGCTTTTGATATCATCAAGGAGAAAACCGGCAAGGAGCCCCTTGATGCTTTCACCGAAGCCATGAACAACATCATGCCCGCTCTGGAGGTCAAGGCCCGTCGTGTCGGTGGCGCAACCTATCAGGTGCCTATCGAAGTCCGGCCTGCCCGCCGCCAGACCCTGGCTCTGCGTTGGCTGGTTGATTATGCCCGCAAGCGCAGCGAAAAGACCATGAAAGAGCGCCTCGCAGGCGAGATCATGGATGCGTGCAACAACCTTGGCGCCGCTGTCAAGAAGCGCGAGGATATGCACAAAAATGCCGAAGCCAACAAGGCTTTTGCACACTTCCGCTGGTAATCCCATCAGGAGTAAAAAATGCCCAGAAAATATTCACTTGAAAAAACCAGAAATATTGGTATCATGGCTCACATTGATGCCGGTAAGACCACGACTACGGAACGTATTCTGTTCTATACCGGTGTCAATTACAAAATAGGTGAGACCCATGAGGGTACCGCTACCATGGACTGGATGGAGCAGGAGCAGGAGAGAGGCATTACCATCACCTCTGCTGCCACCACCTGTTTTTGGCGTGATACCCGCATCAACATCATAGACACCCCGGGTCACGTGGACTTTACCGTTGAGGTGGAGCGCTCCCTGCGTGTGCTGGACGGCAGCGTTACCGTCCTGTGCGCCAAGGGCGGCGTTGAGCCTCAGTCCGAGACCGTTTGGCGGCAGGCGGATCATTATCATGTTCCCCGCATGATTTACGTCAATAAGATGGACATCATGGGTGCCGACTTCTATAACGTTCTCAACATGGTTCACGAGCGGCTCAAGTGCAACGCCGTTCCCATCCAGCTGCCCATCGGCAAGGAGGAGAACTTCCGGGGCATCGTTGACCTGGTGGAGATGAATGCCCGCATTTTCTATGATGATCTTGGCAAGGATATGCGCACCGAGGAAATCCCTGAGGATATGCGCGACCTGGCCGCTGAGTACCGCGACAAGCTGCTGGAGGCCATCTCCGACTTCGATGAGGAGATCATGGAGCTGTATCTTGAGGGTGAGGATGTTCCTGCCGATAAGATTCGCGCCGCCATCAGAAAGGCCACTGTGGCTGTGGAGATGATCCCCGTTGTCTGCGGCACTTCCTACAAGAACAAAGGCGTACAGAAGCTGCTGGACGCCATCGTGGATTATATGCCCTCCCCCTTGGATGTTCCTCCGGTGGAAGGCACCAATCCCAAGACCGATGAGGTCGAGTTGCGTCATGCGGATGATGACGCCCCCTTCTCCGCCCTGGCCTTTAAGATCATGACCGACCCCTATGTGGGCAAGCTGGGCTTCTTCCGTGTGTACTCCGGTACGCTGGAGACCGGCAAGACCGTCATGAACTCCACCAAGGGCGTTCGCGAGCGTATCGGCCGCATCCTTCAGATGCATGCCAACCACAGAGAGGATCTGACCCAGGTCTGGTCCGGCGATATCGCCGCTGCGGTCGGTCTGAAAAACACCACCACCGGTGATACCCTCTGTGATGAGAAAGCACCCATTGTTCTGGAATCCATGGAATTCCCTGAGCCTGTTATCCGCGTTGCCATCGAGCCCAAGACCAAGGCGGGTCAGGAAAAGATGGGTATTGCCCTGGCCAAGCTTGCTGAGGAAGACCCCACCTTCAAGACCTATACGGACGAGGAGACGGGTCAGACCATCATCGCCGGCATGGGCGAGCTTCATCTGGAGATTATTGTTGACCGTCTGCTGCGTGAGTTCAAGGTTGAGGCCAATGTTGGCAAGCCCCAGGTTTCCTATAAGGAGACTGTACGGCGCGCCGCCACGGTTGACACCAGATATTCCCGCCAGACCGGCGGTAAGGGACAGTTTGCCCACGTGAAGCTTACCATTGAGCCCAATGAGCCCGGCAAGGGTTATGAGTTCATCAATAAGGTGACCGGCGGCGCTATCCCCAAGGAGTTCATCCCCTGCGTGGATCAGGGCATTCAGGGAGCAATGCTCTCCGGTGTTCTGGCCGGATACCAGGTTGTCGACATCAAGGCGACCCTGCTGGACGGCTCCTTCCATGAGGTGGACTCTTCCGAAATGGCGTTCAAGATCTGCGGTTCCATGGCCTTCAAGGAGGCCTGCCAGAAGGCAGACCCTGTGCTGCTTGAGCCTATCATGAAGGTGGTTGTCACCGCGCCTGATGATTACATGGGCGATGTGATGGGCGATATCAACGCACGCCGCGGCCAGATCGTGGGCACCGATATTCGCAACGGTACCGCCATGATCGAGAGCAATGTACCCCTTTCCACCATGTTCGGTTACGCGACCGACCTGCGCAGCAAGACTCAGGGCAGAGCCACCTATTCCATGGAGCCCAGCCATTTTGTCGAGCTGCCCAAGAGTTTGCAGGAAGCCCTTGTGAATTCTCGCTCGGGTTCCAATAGGTAATCAGTAATTATTTATACTAATTCTTAGGAGGATATTCTAATGGCTAAACAGATGTACAACAGAACCAAGCCCCACTGCAACATCGGCACCATCGGCCACATCGACCATGGTAAGACCACTCTGACTGCCGCTATCACCAAGTACCTGGCTCTCCAGGGCAAGGCTGAGTACACCGACTACTCTTCCATCGACAAGGCTCCCGAAGAGAGAGAGCGTGGCATCACCATCAACACCTCTCACGTTGAGTACGAGACTGAGAACCGTCACTACGCCCATGTTGACTGCCCGGGCCACGCTGACTATATCAAGAACATGATCACCGGTGCTGCTCAGATGGACGGCGCCATCCTGGTCATCGCTGCTTCCGACGGCCCCATGGCTCAGACCCGTGAGCACCTGCTGCTGGCCCGTCAGGTTAACGTTCCTTCCGTTCTGGTCTTCCTGAACAAGTGCGACCAGGTCGACGACGAGGAGCTGCTGGAGCTGGTTGAGATGGAAGTTCGCGAGCTGCTGGACTTCTACGGCTTCCCTGGCGACGACACCCCCATCATCCGCGGCAGCGCTCTGAACGCTCTGGTCTGCGAGTCCAACGATCCCTCCGCTCCCGAGTATGCCTGCATCAAGGAACTGATGGACGCTGTTGACTCCTGGATCCCCACTCCCGACCGCAAGGCCGATATGCCCTTCCTGATGCCCATCGAGGACGTGTTCACCATCTCCGGCCGCGGCACCGTTGTTACCGGCCGTGTTGAGCGTGGCACCGTCAAGGTTGGCGACAAGGTCGAGATCGTTGGTCTGAAGGACGAGAGCACTGAGACCACCGTTACCGGCACCGAGATGTTCCACAAGACCCTGGAGTATGCTGAGGCCGGCGACAACGTGGGCTGCCTGCTCCGTGGTATCGACAAGAAGGCTGTTGAGCGTGGTCAGGTTCTGGCTGCTCCCAAGTCCATCCACCCCCACACCAAGTTCAAGGGCCAGGTCTACGTGCTGTCCAAGGACGAGGGCGGCCGTCATACCCCCTTCTTCAACAACTACCGTCCCCAGTTCTACTTCCGTACCACCGACGTTACCGGCGTCATCACCCTTCCCGAAGGTGTTGAGATGTGCATGCCCGGCGACAACGTCGACATGGATGTTGAACTGATTACCCCCATCGCCATCGAAGTCGGCCTGCGTTTTGCTATCCGTGAGGGCGGCCGTACCGTCGGTTCCGGCGTTGTTATCGCTATCAACGAGTAATTGTTGATTCCAAGTTCCATTGCATGACCAAGCGCTGCGGGCATTTGCCCGCGGCGCTTTTTCTATACCCTGAAACAAAATTCCTTCGCCGCCGTCAAAGAAGGGAAGATACTCTGCAATATCAGGCCTAATCCGGCTGGAAAGGGAGGGAATTATTACGTTTCCTTTAAAAAAGAGAAAACCCGCTTGTGTTTCCCCAGTGTCTGTGATAGAATAACCGGGTATTTTGGGTAATTGTGTCCCGAGTATTTTTGAATTTTATTTTGTGAAGGTGCTAATGTGAGTAACACTGAACTGGAATATGAGCTGAGCCCGGAAGAGCAGGAGGCTGCGGCTCTCAAAAAAGAAAAGCAGCGCAAGCGCAGGAAGGTGGCCCGGGTCTTTGACCGCATTGCCGGTTTCATCATTGCCACGGCCATTGTGGTGGGCTGCGCTTTGCTTGGCCTGCTGTACGTCATTGAAAAGGGGCCTTCCCCCTCGATGCGGGACGCCTTTGTAAACACCATGGATGAGACCCGGCGTTTCAAGTTCGTTCCCGCCATTTTCCTGGAAACGGAGGAGCTGGACTCCATCCGTAAGGCGGCGAAGATGGATGAGGATGTGACCACCGATACTTCCCTGATCACCATCACCGATGATGGAAATTCCAATGCGGAGGACAATCTTCAGGAGATGGGCCTTGTGGATGAGGATGGGGACGGCGTCATCTTTACGGAGATCAAGAGCGGCAACTTTGCCGGTTATATGATCATCGTTCTCGACCCCAGCCGCGTTTTTGTGGCCATGCCCGATGTTTACGGCGGCTCCGGCTGGACGCTGGAACAGTTTGCCCAGAAGTATGACGCCATCGGCGGCATCAATGCCGGCGGCTTTAAAGATGACCAGGGCTCCGGCAGCGGCGGCATCCCCCAGGGACTGACTATTGTTGACGGCCATTGCTATAACGATGAATTCGGCGTCACCGAGGGCTTTGCCGGTTTTGACAGCAAGGGTGTTCTGCATGTAGGGTACTACACCTATGAGGACTGTGTGAAGAACGATATTGTCAATGCCGTTTCCTTTGGCCCCGTGCTGATCTCCAACGGTACGCCTACGCCGGAAGAATATCTGGTCAGCGGCATCAACCCCCGGACGGCCATCGGCCAGCGGGCGGATGGCGCGGTGCTGATGCTGGTCATCGATGGCCGCCAGGTACACAGCGCCGGTGCTACATATCAGGACTGCGTGGATATCATGCTGGACTATGGCGCGGTCAACGCCTGCAATATGGACGGCGGCTCCTCCACTGCCATGTACTATCAGGGCAAGTATATCAACAGCATATCTTCCTCTAACGGTCAGTGCCGTCCTCTGCCCAACGCGTTTATGTTTAAGTGATAGGGAGGCAGTGAGAAAATGGCTAGAAAAAAGAAAAGCAACGGCAGAAAAGCGTATTTTATCTGCCTGACTGTCTATATCATCCTTCTGATCGCCGTCTCCTGCTTCGGGCTCAGCTTGGTTTGGCAATATGCAAAGGAATACGAAAATTCCCGCCCCCTGAACGTGGTGAATGACTATGTGGATCATCTCAGTGAAAACCTGTGGGATGACAATATTGCCAATACCATTGCCAATATGCCCCATGAATTCCAGAGCGATGAGGAATGCGCCGAGCATGTGAAGCAGCTGCTCAGCAACGGCATCAGCTACAGCCGTGCTGCCAGCAGCGAGGGCGGCAGTGTCATCAATTATGAGCTGCGCTGCAACGGCAATGTTTTCGGCAAGCTCAGCCTGATCGAGGATGAGAGCTACGCCGATGAGGTGCGCTTTGGCATGCTGCCCTGGAAGGTTTTCAATGAGGAGTTCAATTTTGACGCCCTCTATACCTCGGTTAAGGTCACGGTTCCCAGAACCTATGAGGTCTACCTGAACGATATCCAGCTTGGGCCGGAGTACATTGTGGAGGATAACATCCACTATGACGTTCTGGAGGATTATTATGAACAGTTCGAGGGTCTGCCTACCAAGGTAACCTATGAGTATGATAAGATCATCGGCACCCTTGAACCCAAGATCCTGGATGAGAGCGGCAATGTTGTCACCATTGATGAATCCAGGGATGATTCCCAGTTCATCCGGGACTGCCCGGCAGAGGAACTGGATAAACTCAGCAGTTTTACCGTCAGCTTCCTGGATCGTTACTTCCGCTATATCTGCGGCGTTGGCGACCCCATGTCCTCCTACCAGCAGCTGGCGGCCTATCTGGAGCTGGATGCGGAGTTGGATCAGCGCATGAAGGTGGCCATGGACGGCCTCAGCTGGTCCCACACCTCCTCTGTCAAGGTGGATTCCTCCCAGCTCAACGGCGCTGTGGAACTGGGCGACGGCTTCTATCTGCTGGACGTCTCTGCCAGCACCACGGTTTACTACCCGGGCAAGGGCGAAACCGGCGAGGTCAGCAACGACCAGAATATGAAGATCATTGTCAAGGAGACTGCCGGCGATATTCGCGCCATTTCCCTTGAACTCTACTGATACAATTTGATCTGGCGGGCGGCGAACCCATGCCGCCCGCCGGATTGAACGTAAGGTGACTTTAAAATGGAAAACAAGCAATGCCAGAAAGAGCTTGCCATTGTTCTGCCCTCCCTCAACCCGGACAGGAAATTTGCCGCTGTGGTGGAGGGGCTGCTGGCAAGCGGTTTTGAACACATCGTCATTGTGGATGACGGAAGCGACGCGGAAAACAAAGCCTATTTTGAGGCGGCTGCCGCCCATACCCAGTGCCATGTGGCCACCCACCCTGTGAACCGGGGAAAGGGCGCGGCCCTGAAAACCGCCTTTCATTACGTGCTGGAGAGCCTGCCGGAGGTGAAGGGTGTGATCACCATCGACGGGGACGGGCAGCACCTGCTGCCGGACATCATCGCCTGCGGCGAGAAAATGCTGGCCCTGGAGGACAAGGTGGTTCTGGGCTGCCGGGATTTTGATAAGCCCGGGATCCCCCCCAGAAGCGTGGCCGGGAACAAGACCACGGCCCGCCTGTTCCACTTTTGCTATGGCATCAAGCTCTCTGACACACAAACCGGCCTGCGGGCCATTCCCCGCCAGTATCTGGAGCGCTTTTGCGGCATCGAAGGGGAGCGCTTTGAATATGAGACCAACATGCTGCTGCAAATGAAGCGCATGGGAATTGACTTTGCTGAGCAGCCCATCGAGACGGTCTATGACCCGGAGGACTACGGCTCCCACTATGACGCGGTGAAGGACTCCTGGCGCATTTTCAAGGTGATGTTCAAATTCCTGGTCAGTTCCCTCAGCTCTCTGCTGGTGGATATGGGCCTGTTCTACCTGGTCATGCGCTTTTTTGCCTCCCATCTGGGCCCCTATGCGGAGCTGGTGGCTACGGCGGTGGCAAGGGTATGCTCCTCCTTCTTCAACTTTAACGCCAATAACAAGGTGGTTTTCAACAACAGGGGCAGCTACCGGCGGGCTCTGCTGCGGTATTACTGCCTGTGCATTCCCCAGATGCTGGTATCGGCCGGGCTTGTTACCCTGATTAACCATCTGCTGGGCAACACCGCCCCCTTTATCGCGACGCTGATCAAGCTGGTGGTGGACACGGGGCTGTTTTTCATAAGCTACACCATCCAGAGAGAGTGGGTATTTTCCGCAAAGAAATAAAAGAGCCTTTTAAACCAAAACTGACACCGCCAATTCAGCGGTGTCAGTTTCTGGTTTCTTGATTATGACTTGCGAAGCTCAGAACTTTACAAAGCCGGTGGTGCTGCCCAAGGGGTAGCCCAGGAGCCAGGCGCATTCACCACACTGGGGGCACTTGGTACCTTCCTCATTCAGCTTCTTTACCCGGGATTCCGCCCGCATGAGGTACATGTTGCTTTTATCCAGATACTTGCACTTGGAGCAGAAGCAGAGATAGTTGGCAAAGCTGTCATAAATCTCTTCCGCCCGGTCGGCCTTCTCCTTGGTGGTGAGGGGCCGGGGGACAACTCTGGGATTTTTCAGCATGGCTTCATCCTCCCGTTATATAATGTGCTGGCGCTCCACGCTGTCATGGTGCTTATCCAGGAAGGGGAGAACCAGGCCGCGCATGAGCTTCATGTCCAGATTGAAATAATACACGGCGAAAAGGCCGGAGAGAAGGCCCAGAAGCAGGACGAACAGTTTGAACAGTTTCTTCATAATATTTCTATCTCCTTTACCATCCCAGGGTATCATCAAAGTCCACCAGGCTGGGATCAATGGGTTCCTCGTGCAGGACACTGGTCATGTACTGGTTGACGGCCTTACGGGCCTCGTTGGTGGGGACGATGCGGCAGTCCATCAGGGCGTGGGGCATCCAGATGATGTTAAAGCGGTCACGGTGTTTATTGAACTCCTCCTCCAGCAGGCCCTGTGCCCCGGCCATGCCCTTGCAGCCGATGTCATCGTACATGATGATGGTGTCGCAATTGAACTTCTCCGCCGTCTCCCACATCTGCATGAGATGGCGGTTGCCGCCCACGGTGTGGGTGCGCATGGGGGTGTGGGAATACCAGTCGGCCAGATCCTCCATCATGGCGTCCCGATCTTCGGTATCGATCAGGTTATGGCCGGTGAGAGAGTCCATGTTGATGACAACCAGGATGCCCCAGCAATTATACAGCCACAGCGGGGCATTGCAGTAGTAGGTGGAGCCGCAGCTCCAGGCCAGGGCCCGGTGGCGGGTATGGGGGAAGGGGTTCAGGTTCTGTTCCACCGCCTTGTAATACAGCTTGAGAATCTTTTCAGAGGAGCGGGCAAAGTGTTTGGTGCCGCCCTGCTGGTAGAAATAGATGCGGTACATGGCAAGGCAAACGGGATTGAGGGGCGTGTTGGCGGTGGTGGCACCGATGTCCCAACGCTCCAGCTCCTCCCGGTTCACCTTGTTGGTAGCCGCGCAGTGCCGGGCGAAGGAATCCCAGTCAAACTTGCGGCCAAACTGCTGTTCCATAAATTCGATGGCCTCGTACAGCTCATGGACGCCCAGCTCCTTGGTGGTGGGGTCATCATACATCAGGGGAGAGGTCAGGGGATGGACGGCCTTCTTGCCGTTGGAGGAGAGCATGCGGTACATGGCGTTGTTATCCATCATGTTGGCGTCGCAGGGGTTGTTGGTGGTCATCCAGAAATTGCCGATATCCGGGTACTCCCCCTCCACGGCCACGCCGGTCTCCACCAAAGGAAGGGTGCACATATCCCCGGGGATGCCGCAGCTGACAGCCTGATCCACATAGTAGCAGCCCAGCTCCTTGCGCAGCAGGGGGACCATAAAGGCGGCGTGCTGCTGGATGTTGATGGCCTCGCAGCCGGGGAAGCCGAAGATCAGGTGCTTGGGCAGGGTATAGTCAAAGGCCACGGTCTTTTCCGTCCACGCCGTCTCCCCAAAGTGGCGGTCGGCCCGGAGCTCTGCCCAAAGGGTATCAATAGAATCGGACACCAGACAATTGATGGCGGTCATATCCGTTTTCAAGGTAATGCCCCGGTCACCCTCGGTCCACTTATCCACCATGGCGGGGGTCAGCAGGTAGGCGCTGAGCCAGCGGTAGCGCCAGAAAGCCTTGAGCATCCGCACGGGGCTGCGGGCGATGAGACTGCCCATCTTTACCCAGGTGAGCAGCCACCAGCCAAAGGCATAGCCGGTGTCCTTCACCCCGCGCCATTCCCGGCGGGCGAAGATGTTGGTGCCCTCAATATAGCGCTGGCCGATGTAATGGCAGGGCTCATCGCCCCGGAGAAAGTGGCCCAGGCTGCCATACTGCTGGCGGAGACTTACTTTCCTTTTCCACATATGCGTTACCTCCGTTTAATTTCCGACCTGGATGCGCTTGATTTCCAGAGACTCCACAAAGGCCTGGAAACGGGTGCGCAGCTGGCCGGTGGCGGCGATGGTATAATCCCGCTCGATCTGGCAGACAGGAAGGCTTTCCGGCAGCTCATAGGACTCACGCAGCCAGGCGGCCATCTGGGCCCGCTCGTAGCCCCAGTATTCACAGAACTTCATGTTCTGGACAATGATGCCATCGGCCCCGTACTCCTTTGCCAGCGCATACATATACTGCTTGCGGCCCACAATATTATCCGGCCCCATAGCCCGGGGGCACTGGTTATTGTACATATAGGCATCGGCGATGGCCTGAAGGGCGTCCTGCCCGGGCTTGACAACGATCTCCTCCCGGCCGGGCAGGGAACCGAAGCAATAGCGGTCTGCCGCCACGTAGGCGCCGCAGCTTTCCAGCAGCCGGGTAAACTCCGGATCATCCACCTCAGAACCCACTAACATCACCCGAACCCGGTAGGCGGGGGCGGGGTCCGGCTCACGCTGCCGCACTTCTTCCAGCGTCTCCTTTAAATAGGGCAGGATCAGTTCCTTGGGGCAGGTGAGGCTCACCAGCTGGATCACATGAAACTCATAGCCGGTGATGGGCGGATTTTCCAGCTTGCGAAAATCCCCCAGCTGTTGGATCACACGGCAGAGCTCATTATGCCGCTGGATTGCCTGGAGCAGCTTTTCCTCGGAAAAGTCCAGCCCATAGACCCGGCTGAGGGGCTCGATGACCTTCTGCTCCAGCTGGCGGCGGAAATACCCGGCATGCCACGGGGTCTTTTTCAAAGGCATGTCAATGTAGCTGATGAAGAATTTTTCCTTGGGTATCAGTTTGCAGTAATCAAAATACTGCTCCATCCGGTTCATGGTGGTGCAGCATTCCTGGCCCATCAGGGCGTCAATGAAATTGTAGCCGCCCTCAAAGGCCCGCTCAAGAATGCTTCGGGAATAGGGACAGGAGCGATTGGTCATGTAGTAGGTGGCCAGATCCGGACTGAAGCAGCGGGGCGCCCGCAGCCGCACCGAAAAGCTGCCCTCCATATCCAGCAGTACCTCGGGGATATAGGAGCAGTTATAGGCCAGAGCCAGCTTGCCCTGGGCGCAGGCGCGCTGAACCAGTTCGTTGTTTGCTTCTTGCAGCAGGTTTTCAAAGAAGATGAGATGTTTCAGATCCCGCAAGACAATTCCCCCTTTATCGATCATTTTACCGCGAACCATGTATCTGTTATTAGTTTAGCAATTTGACCGGATAAAGTCAATCTAAACAAAAACTTTGTAGTTACAACTTAAATTACAGCATTCAATTTGTGATGATTCACCAAATAATAAAAAGAAAACTCCCTCTCAGGGGCCTGAGAAGGAGCGCTGGCGCGTCATTTGATTTTCTTCAGGCCGTGCATGAAGCCGTTGAGGGCATTGGAGTGGATATCCCCGGCAATCAGTTCAGAGCCTTGGACATACACCGTCACGAACACGGGATTGTCGCTGTCCGGGTAATTCAGGAGCTTGTAGCTGTACTGCTGGCAGCTTTCGCCCAGATGGGCGTTCAGGTCATAGCCCTGGGCCAGCTGCATTCGGTTATACTGGCTCATGATCCCTTCCAGTTTTTCCGGCACCACCACGGTGCGAAATTCCTCGCTGTCCGGGTCGATCTCCCAGCCCAGCTCCAGCAGAAAGGCCTGACGGCCCTCCAGGGTGGAGAGATCATGGCGGGAACTGCGACCGGCGTACCAGCGAAGGCCGATCAGCCCCAGTAATACCAGGGCGATGAGCAGCACCAGGGCCAGGGCTTTTTTCTTGGTCAGCACATGGGTTTTCTGCATTCCGTCTCACCTCAAGACAGCCTATTCATTTTTCCGGTGAAGTATGCTATACTATGTTCCATGCAAACGGACAGGAGGGCGGAAAAATGCCGCTGATGAGGCTGGACAAGCTGCTGGGCGATCTGGGCATCGCCAGCCGCAGTGAACTGAAACAGATGATCCGCCGGGGCCGGGTCACGGTGGACGGCAGGGCCGTCACCGCACCGGAGACCAAGGTGGACAGCGATATATGCAGCATCGCCCTGGACGGAGAGCCGCTGCGCTACAGGTGCTTTCGCTATTACATGATGGATAAGCCCGCCGGGGTGATCACCGCCACAGAGGACGGCCGGCAGAAAACGGTGCTGGATCTGGTAAGCCCGGAGATGCGGCGGATGGGTCTGTTCCCGGTGGGGCGGCTGGACAAGGATACCAGCGGGCTTTTGCTGCTGACCAACGACGGGGACTTTGCCCACCGGGTCATTGCACCCAAGTCCGGCATCAAAAAGCGCTATTACGCCCGGGTAGACGGGGCGCTGGCGGAAAAGGACGCGGAAGCCTTCCGGCAGGGTCTGGTGCTGGGGGACGGCACCCAGTGCCTGCCGGCAGAGCTGGAGCTGCTGGGCGAGGGAAAGTGCCTGGTGACGGTGATGGAAGGAAAATATCACCAGGTGAAGCGGATGCTGGCCAGCCGGGGCGCTCCGGTACTGGAGCTGCGGCGCTTGTCCATCGGCGGCCTGGCGCTGGACAATGCCCTGGAGCCCGGCGGCTGGCGGGAGCTGGAAGAAGCGGATATCGTCAAACTGTTTCGTTGACGGGTTTGAGCCCCGTCAACTTTAGTCAGGATGCTCTGGAAAATTAGTCTAAAAAGCGTTCCCATTCCCAGGATTTTTTGAGCGTAAACCACACATTGGAAAAAAAGTTCACAAAAAAACGAGAGAATTTCTATTGAAAATTACGGAATTATGCGTTAAACTGTAAAAAGAGAGATTTAGGCATATGGTAATTTGACCAGAGTGCTGTGTGGGATACACCAGATGTTATAGGAGGCTGAGTTTATGTCCAGCAGGATTTTCCAGAATGTGATTATCCAGATGAAAGACAGCATAGACAGAACCATTGGCGTGGTGGATGAGCAGGGCTTTGTGGTGGCCAGCAGCGAACTGGCTATGATCGGGTCCCGGCTGGATGATTTCCACCTGTATGATTTTGAGGGAGGAGAGCAGGCGGTGGCGACGGCCAGCCGGATCTACTGTCCCTTGTCTTCACCCAGCCCCAAACTGGATTATGCTGCCTTCACCGAGGGCAACGATCCCATGAGCCGCACCATCTGCGCCATTGCGGCGGTGGCCTTCAACGAAGCCAAGAACAATTACGAGGAGAAGCATAACAAGGCTGCCTTTGTAAAGAACATCATTTCCGACAACATTCTGCCCGGCGACGTGTATGTCCGGGCCAAGGAACTGCATTTTGTCACCGATGAGCCCCGGGTGGTGCTCCTGGTGCGGCAGATGGAGAATTCCGATGTGGCGGCGGTGGAGCTGGTGCAGCGCCTGTTTGTGGATAAGCAGAAGGACTTTGTGCTGAACATCAATGAGACGGACATCGTGGTGGTCAAGTCCCTGCCTTCCGCCAACTGCCCGGAGGAGGTCCTGAAAACCGCCAAGACCGTGGAAAAGACCCTGATGGAAGAGCTGGGCATCAAGACGGTGATTGGCATCAGCACCAACGCCCGCCATTTGCGGGAGCTGGCGGATAAGTATAAAGAGGCCCAGGTGGCCATTGATGTGGGCCGGGTCTTTGAGAGCGAAAAGAGCATCATCAACTATGAGAACCTGGGTCTGGGCCGTATCATCTACCAGCTGCCCACCACCCTGTGCGAGATGTTCCTCAATGAGGTGTTCAAGAAAAAGCCTATTGAGACCCTGGATGAGGATACCCTGGAGACCATCAACAAGTTCTTTGAGAACAACCTGAACGTCTCCGAAACCTCCCGCAAGCTGTATGTGCACCGCAACACCCTGGTGTACCGGCTTGAAAAAATTAAGAAAATAACCGGCCTTGACCTGCGCGAGTTCGACCACGCGATCGTGTTCAAGGTGGCTATGATGGTCAAACAGTACCTGGATTCCCTGAATAACAACAAGTACTGAGCGACGAATACATTCCCCCGCAGGTAAACGATGATTGCATCAGCGTTTACGCAAGGACAAGTTTGGAGGACTATTGATCTATGGTTCATATGAAAAATGTGAGAAAGGTCTATGAGAGCAGCAACACTCTGGCGCTGGACGGCATAGACCTGACCATCGAGGACGGCGAGTTCGTGTTCCTGGTGGGCCCCTCCGGCAGCGGAAAGACCACCATCATGAAGCTCATCACCGGCGAGATCCGCCCCACTTCCGGCGAGATCATTGTCAACGATTTTGACATGAGCAAGATCAAGCGGCGCAAGCTGCCGAAAATGCGCAGAACCCTGGGGGTCATTTTCCAGGACTACCGTCTGATCGAGAACATGAACGTCTATGACAATGTGGCTTTCGCCATGCGTGTGGTGGGGGCGGCCAACAAGGACATCAAGAAGCGGGTGCCTTACATACTGGAGCTGGTGGGACTGGAAGGCCGCGAGAAGCGGCTGCCCAATGAGCTGTCCGGCGGTGAGCAGCAGCGTGTGGCCATTGCCCGCGCCCTGGTGAATAACCCCAGGATGATCGTGGCGGACGAGCCCACCGGCAACCTGGATCCGGTGCGGAGCCTGGAGCTGATGCTGCTGTTTGAAAAAATCAACGAGATGGGCACCACCGTCATGGTGGTGACTCACGAGAAGGAGCTGGTCAACGCTTTCTCCAAGCGCGTCATCACCATCGATGGCGGCAGCCTGATCAGCGACGGAATGGATGGGTATTACAGCTATGAGATTGAGTAGGTACGGTTATCTGATCCGTGAGGGCTTCCGCAGCATTTTCACTCACGGCTTTATGTCTTTCGCATCGGTCACCATTATTATGGCCTGCCTGATTATTATGGGCAGCGTGTCTCTGCTGTCGGTGAATATCGACGCGCTGATCAAGGACCTGGAAGACGAGAACGAGATCGTGGTTTTCGTGGATGAGGAGATCAAGGACACGGCGGATGCTGCCGCTTTGCAGGGCAGCATCGAGGCGGTGCCCAATGTGGCCAGCGTCCAGTTCGTCTCCCGGGACGATGCCATGGATCGGTTTATGAACCAGTATGACGAGGACTTTGGCGTGGGCATCGATTCCGATGTGTTCCGCCACCGCTTCGTGATCCAGCTGGCGGATATTGCCCTGATGAGCAGCACCAAGGCCGAGCTGGAGGCTGTGCCCGGCGTGGCAAAGGTGAACGCCCATTTGGAATATGCCAGCTTTTTCGTCACCGTTCGCAATATTGTTAGTGTAGTATCTCTGGTGTTGATCGTGATTTTGGTGTTCGTCTCGGTGTTCATCATGTCCAACACCATTAAGCTTGCCACATTTGGCCGCCGTGAGGAGATCGCCATCATGAAGATGGTGGGCGCCAGCAACGGCTTTATCCGCCTGCCCTTCGTGGTGGAGGGCCTGGTTCTGGGTATTCTGGGCGGCGGACTGGCCTTCGTGGCGGAGTGGGGGCTTTACAGCTTGGTGTCCAGCCGCCTGGTCAGCGGTCTGGCAGGCAGCTTTATATCCGTGGTTTCCTTTGGCACCGTGGCAATGCCGGTGTTTATCGTCTATATGGCTACGGGGATTTTGGTGGGTGCTTTCGGCGGCGTCAACGCGATCAGGAACTATTTGAAAGTTTGAGCGTCTATCAGAACTAGGGGTATTTTGCCCCGGCGGTCGGAGGGGCAATCCGCCCCCGCGGGCCGTCCTACAAGCTAAAGGAGAACACAATGAACAACAAGAAAATTGTTTCAGTCATTGCCGTGGTGCTTTGCGTGATGATGCTGGCCTCTTTGGTGCTCAGCGTTATTCCGGTAAGCGCCTATGCCGATGAACTGGACGATCTGAAGTCACAGAAGGCCAGCCTCTCCAGCCAGGTGAAGGAGTGCCAGGAGCGGCTGGAGCAGCTGAAGGAACAGCAGGCAAACGTGCTGGAGCAGAAAGCCGCGCTGGATGAGCAGATCCGCCTGGCCAATGAGCAGCTGGAGCTGGTGGCGGTGGAAATCGATGAGTACAACAAGCTCATTGAGGAAAAGGCCAAGGAAGTGGAGGCCGCCAGAACCAAGGAGGAACGGCAGCTGGCACGGTATCAGTCCAGGGTGAGGGCCATGGAGGAGAGCGGCGGCTTCAATATTCTGGCGCTGATCGTCAACTCCCAGAACTTCTCCGAACTGCTGACCGCCATGGATGACATGGGCGAGATCATGGAGAGTGACCGGGCTTTGCAGGAAGCCTACATAGAAGCCCGGGAGGAGACGGAGGCCATCAAGGCGGAGTATGAGGCGGAAAAGGCCGAGTACGAAGCGGTGCAGAAAGAACTGGAGGAGGAGCGGGCCGAGCTGGGCCGTCAGATCCAGGAAAACGCCAAGGAGCTGGAAGACCTTCAGGAAGAGATAGAAAAGGCCATCCAGGAATATGAAGCGGCGGAGGCGGCAGAGGCCGCGGCCGCGGCCACCATTGCCAATATGATTGCGGAATACCAGCGGCAGAAGGCTGAGAATGCAGCGCAGAACGCCGGCCTTGCCGACGAGATGAAGCAGGCCAATGAGGATGCCATAGCCAACGGCGAGGAGCCGCCCTACACCGAGGATGAGATCCAGGACGCCATCAACAATGCCGGCAGCGGCGGCAGCACCGTCAGCGGCGACGGCCTGATGTGGCCCGTGCCCTGCAGCACCAGGGTGACCAGCCGTTTCGGCACCCGTTCCGACCCCTTCACCGGCAAGACCGCCACCCACTATGGCATTGATATTGACGGCTTTAACAACGCCGGCAACATTATTGTGGCAGCGGCCTCCGGTACCGTGATTACGGCCTCCTACGATGGAGCCTACGGAAACTATGTGGTGATCGACCACGGCGACATGACCACCCTGTACGCCCATATGTCCGGTATGGCTGTTTCGGAGGGAAGCTGGGTGGATCAGGGCCAGACCATCGGTTATCTGGGAGATACCGGCAGAGCCACCGGTGTGCACTGCCACTTTGAAGTATATGTAGGCGGAGGCAGAGTGGATCCGGCGTCTTATTTCTCCGGACTTAGCTACTACAACTGCTGAGTTTACAGAGCATATAGGGATAAAGATATGAGCAAGAGAAAGATAAGGAAAGCACTGGCGCTTTGCCTGTCGGTGCTGATGATGGGGGCGGCTGTCAGCGGGGCATTTCCGACCCCGGCCTACGCCGTGACCCAAAGCCAGATCGACGAGCTGAAAGAGCAGCGCAATGCCATCCGGGCCCAGCGCCAGGAGAAGCAGGCCATTGTGGAGGCGCTGGAGGCCGAGAAGGCCGACGTTGTGGCGCAGAAGCAGGCCATGGACGAGCGGAACATGTACACCCTTCAGCAGATCCAGCTGAACAACCAGGAGATTGAGCTTTATGATGAGATGATCGCCGAGAAGGCCGCGGAGCTGGAAGAAGCCCAGCGCCTGGAAAATGAGCAGCTGGAGCGTTACCGTTCCCGCGTCCGGGCGATGGAGGAAAACGGCGGCTATAATATCCTGGCCATCATCTCCAAGTCCGACAGCTTTTCCGATATGCTTACCGCCATGGACGATGTGGGTGAGATCATGGAGAGCGACCGGCAGCTGGAGGATGACTACATCGCTGCAAGAGAAAACACCGAGAGCGTCAAGGCCGAATATGAGCAGACCCGCAGCCAGCTGGAGGACCTGAAGGATCAGCTGAAGGCGGAGCAAGTGGAACTGGAAAAGGATATTGAAGAGGCTATTCAGATTATTCTGAATCTGGAAAATGATCTGGAAAACCGCCAGGCGGAGTATGAGGCCATCATGGCGGCGGAGGACGCCGCCAATGCCACCATAGACAAGCTGGTGGCAGAGCTGGAAGCCCAGCGGGCGGCGGCAGCGGCAGCGGCGGCAGCCAGCGGCGGTGGCGGCGGCGGAAGCGCCAATGCCTCAGGCAGCTTTTTGTGGCCGGTGGCCTCTTATGTATATGTGTCCAGCCGCTTTGGGCCCCGTATCCACCCCATTACGGGGGAGAAAAAGAACCACACCGGGCTGGACATCGCTTCCAACCAGGGGACAACGGTCTATGCCTCCGACGGCGGCTCCGTGACCCTGGCCGGATGGAATGGCGGCTATGGCAACTGCATCATGATCGACCATGGCAATGGCTACGTGACGTTGTACGGCCACCTGAGTTCTATCTCTGTTTCCCAGGGACAGAGCGTCAGTCAGGGCGATGTTATTGGCGCGGTGGGAAGTACCGGCAACTCTACCGGGCCTCATCTGCACTTTGAGGTTTTGAAGGATGGCAGCCGCATTGACCCGGAGCAGTTCTTCAGCGGCCTGACCATTTCCGCCGATGCGGGGGTCTGAAAAAAGAATGATACCAAACCCGCCGGACAGCCTTAACTGGCTGTCCGGCAAACGGCTGTATTACAGAGGAGGTTCTGCATGCAGAGTCTTGGAAACCGTCTGCTGAGCGCAATTGCCCAGCTGTTTTCGGCAATCTTCAACGTAAGGATCAAAATGAAATTTGTTCTCATCGCCTTTATTCTGTTTATTGGCGGCGCCGTGGCGTATACTTACTATACCATGCTGAACAATGTAGGTGGGAAAGAGGATTATAACGAGGCCTTGCGTTACATTGAGATCAAGGATGTCATTGATGACAACTTTATCGATGAGGTGGACAGAACGGTACTGGGGAACTATGCCGCTGCCGCTATGGTCAGCGGCTTGAACGACCCCTGGAGCAGATTCATGTCCTCCGATGAATACAAAACCTATCAGCTGTCCTCTGCCAATGAGTATCAGGATATTGGCATCTCCATGATTAAGGACGATAACAGCGGCTTTCAGGTCATCGGTGTGAACCCCACATCCCCGGCGGCCTTGGCAGGGCTTACCACTGGGATGTGCATCACCTCCATTGATGGTGAGGATATTACCCAATATACCCTGGAGGAGGCCCGCACGGCTATCCGTTCCCGGATGAATGGCAAGTTCACCCTGGGCTTTGGCCGGGGGCAGGGCTCCATTGAAGTGGACTGCTCATCGGTCTATGTTTCTGCGGTGGAAGCCCGTCTGGAAAAGACAGAGGCGGCCTATGTTAAGATCGACAATTTTGAAGCGGGAAGCAGTCAGGACGCCATCAATGCCATTGAGACACTGCTGAACCAGGGAGCCATTGCCCTGTGTATCGATCTGCGCAACAATCCCGGCGGACTGCGGAGCGAGGTGGCAGCATTTCTGGACTATCTGCTGCCCAACGGGGTGCTGTTTGCGGAGATGGATAAAAACGGCAAACAGGATGTGGTGCAGTCGGATGGCATGTGCATCCAGCTGCCCATGTGTGTGCTGGTGAATGCGGGCACCTTTTCCGAGGCGGAGCTTTGCGCGGCGGTACTGCAGGAATACAACTGGGCCACCATCCTGGGCGAAGCCACCACCGGCAAGACCAGAACCCAGGAGATCATCACCCTCAGTGACGGCAGCGCCCTGCAGCTGTCCACCGGCACTTACATCACCAGCAACGGCAACGACATCAGCCGCAACGGCGGCGTGGTGCCCGATGTGATCACCTACAACAGCGATGCTTCCGCCACCGGCACCACCCAGGGCACTACCGGTGAGAGCACCGGTACTGCCAGTGTCTCTGCCGACCAGCAATTGATGGCGGCGCTGACCCTGCTAAGCAGAAGTTGACAGTACCAATAAATAAGGATAAAATAATCCCAAACTATAATAAATCTCCCATGAAGGAGAAAAGGAGAGCGTAAAAATGCCGAATTCCAACAGATTCAAAATGAGCCAGGATCGCCTTGAGGCCATCAAGCAGGAGCTTTATGAGCTGGAAACCGTCCGGATGAAAGAGGTTGCCGAGCAGATCAAGGAGGCCCGCAGCTTTGGCGACCTGTCCGAAAACAGCGAATATGACGAGGCCAAGAACGAGCAGGGCAAGGTCTATTCCCGGATTGAAGAGCTGAAGGTGCTTATTGACAACGCGGAGATCGTTGACAATATCGATGTGGACGCCCCCAAAGATGCCATTACCCTGGGCAGCATCGTCAAAGTCCGCGATGTGGCGGATGACTTTGAGGAGACTTATGAGATCGTCGGATCTCAGGAGGCAAATCCCAGGGCGGGCCGCATTTCTGATGACTCCCCCGTGGGCCGGGGCCTTCATGGCCACCGGGTGGGCGAGACGGTCAGCATCATGGCACCCGCAGGGGAGCTGAAGTTTGAGATCCTTTCTGTTGAGAATAAGTAATTTGTAAGCTGGGGGACAGAGGAAAATGAGCGAAGAAAAGAGTGTACAGCCTGCCCAGGAGCAGGAGCTGTCAGAAATTTTGAAGATCCGCCGGGATAAACTCTCCGCTTTACAGCAAGAGGGGAGAGATCCCTTCCAGCAGACCCGGTTCATCCGCAGCGCGTGGAGCCGGGAGATCAAGGAGAACTATGACCGATTTGACGGAAAAACCGTTTCCGTCTGTGGGCGTATCATGTCCAAGCGGGGCATGGGCAAGGCCATTTTCTGCCATATCCAGGACGGGAAGGGCCAGATCCAGCTGTATATCCGGTCAGACGCCGTCAGTGAGACGGAGTTTCTGGATTTCCGCAAATATGATATCGGCGATATCATCGGCGTCAGCGGCTATGTGTTCAAGACCAAGACCGAGGAAATTTCCGTCCATGTGGAGGCTGTGAAGCTGCTGAGCAAGTCCCTGCGGCCCCTGCCGGAGAAGTTCCACGGCATGACCAGCACGGAGCTGAAATACCGCCAGCGCTATGTGGATCTGATCGTCAACGAGGACAGCCGCCGCAACTTCATTATTCGCTCCCAGTTCGTCAGCTACGTTCGCCGTTTCCTGGAGAACCGGGGCTATATGGAAGTGGAGACCCCGGTACTCAACACCATTTCCGGCGGCGCCACTGCCCGGCCCTTTATCACCCACCATAACACTCTGGATATTGACATGTACCTGCGCATCGCCACGGAGCTGAACCTGAAGCGCTTGATTGTGGGCGGTATCGAGCGGGTGTATGAACTGGGCCGCATCTTCCGCAACGAGGGGATGGACACCCGGCACAACCCGGAGTTCACCACGGTGGAGCTTTACGAGGCCTATGCGGATTTCAACGACATGATGGATCTGTTTGAGGATCTGCTCTCCGGTGCGGCAAAGGAGATTCTGGGTACTTATCAGGTGCAATGGCAGGGGCAGGCGGTTTCCCTGGCCCCCGGCTTTAAGCGCATGACCATGGCGGAAGCGGTAAAGGAATATGTGGGCATTGACTTCATGGCCATTTCCGATGACGGGGAGGCGGTTGCCGCCGCCAAGGCCGCGGGTGTGGACATGGAGAAAGTGGAGCCCACCTGGGGCCACGCCCTCTATGAGTGCTTCGACCAGAGGGTGGAGGAGAAGCTGATCCAGCCCACCTTTATCACCATGCATCCGGTGGATGTGTCTCCTCTGGCCAAGCGCAGCCCCAGGGATCCCCGACTGACGGAGCGGTTTGAGCTGTTCATTTGTAGCAGCGAGATGGGCAATGCCTTCTCCGAACTGAACGATCCCATTGACCAGAAGCAGCGCTTCCAGAAGCAGGTGGAGATGCGGGCCAAGGGCGACGATGAGGCCGGCATGATGGATGAGGATTTCATCAACGCCCTGGAATACGGCATGCCTCCCACCGGCGGACTGGGCATCGGCATCGACCGCTGCGTCATGCTGCTCACCGGCAGCAGCTCCATCCGGGATGTAATTTTGTTCCCGACGATGAAACCGATTGAGTGATATAGACTGTTATAGGAAAAGCCTTTCTGCAACACTGCAGAAAGGCTTTTCAGCTATATGGGTCAATAGCAGGCTGTCAGAGCTTTTGAAGGGAAAAACAGCTTTTATTCCCTGTTCTGGCACAGCATGATCAGCACAGGGATATGTTCATTCCTGCCGGTTCAAAAGCGTCAGGATGCACTTTTTCATGGCCTCATAGCTTTCAGGGCTGATATCGTGTTCCATTTTGCAGGCGTCGATGGCGGCAACCTGGGGATCCACGCCCAGGTGAACCAGCCAGTCTGTCAAAAGGCGGTGGCATTCGTATACCTGCTCCGCAATCTCCCGCCCGGAATCCGTCAGGGAAATGTGGCCATCCTCGGAGACAGCGATATAGTCCCGGCCCTTGAGCTTCTTCATGGCGACGCTGACGCTGGGCTTGGAATAATCCAGCTCTGCGGCAATATCGATAGAGCGTACAAAAGAGGATTTCTGGCTCAAAATCAAGATGACCTCCAGATAATCTTCCAGAGATTCTTCCGATTTGTGTTCAATATAGCTCATAGATGCGTCTCCTTGGCTGATTTTAACTGCTTCTATCTTATCATCTGTAGGCGGAAATTTCAAGGCTTGTCTGCTTTCATAACGGCAAGGAAGGAGGGGAACTGTGCCGGGCACGTGAGACGGGGAAGGGAACGCGGCGGAGGATTTTCCTTTTTTTGTGTAAGAAATGAAAAAACGCTTGACAAACAGGCAGTGTGTGCATATAATGTCAAGCGGTTAGGGAAAACTAACTTATTTTTTTGAGACAGCAGTTAGTACAAACTAACTGCATAACAGAAAAGAAGGTGGAATGAATGATGCCGCTTATCTTTGCCCCCGTTGGGGAGGAAAACATCATCAAAAAGATCGGGGGAAAGCAAGAACTCAAAGCCCACATGGAGACCCTTGGTTTTGTTGTGGGCGGTGCCGTGACTATTGTCTGCGCGATGGGAGGGAATGTGATTGTCAATGTGAAGGACTCCCGTATTGCCATCAGCAGGGAAATGGCCCAGAAGATCATGGTCTGATTCTATTGGAGGAGGAAAAACAATGCAAACATTGAAAGCCGCGAAAATCGGAGATACCGTCAGGGTCGTAAAGCTCCACGGTGCAGGGGCCGTCAAGCGCCGGATCATGGACATGGGCATTACCAAGGGGGTAGAGGTTTCGGTTCGAAAAGTTGCCCCGCTGGGTGACCCCATCGAGGTCACAGTGCGGGGATATGAACTCTCCCTGCGCAAGGCCGATGCGGAAATGATCGAAGTGGAATAATTTTTTTCAATTTGAGTTAGCTATAACTAATTATAAAAAGAGAGGAAGATTTTATGGAACTGCGAATTGCCCTGGCGGGCAACCCCAACAGCGGAAAAACAACGCTGTTCAACGCGCTCACCGGCTCCAACCAGTTTGTGGGCAACTGGCCCGGGGTCACGGTGGAGAAAAAGGAAGGGCGGCTTAAAAAGCACGATGGCGTGATCATCACCGACCTTCCGGGCATCTACTCCCTGTCTCCGTATACACTGGAAGAGGTAGTGGCGAGAAATTATCTCATCACAGAGCGTCCCGATGCTATACTGAATATCATCGATGGCACAAACCTGGAGCGTAATCTCTATCTCACCACCCAACTTACCGAGCTTGGTATTCCGGTGGTTGTGGCCATCAATATGATGGACATCGTGCACAAAAACGGCGACCACATCAATACGGATGAGCTTTCCAGAGCCTTGGGCTGCAAGGTGGTGGAGATTTCCGCCCTGAAGGGCACCGGTGTTATGGAGGCGGCAGAGGCCGCCATTGATGCGGCTCAAAACGCCAAAACCGTTCCCATGCACACCTTCTCCGGCGTGGTGGAGCACGCTTTGGCCCATATTGAGGAAGCGGCTGTACATAACATGCCCGAGGAGGAGCAGCGCTGGTATGCCATTAAAATTTTCGAGCGGGATGACAAAGTCTTGGAGCAGGTGAAGTTGGACAGCGAGACCCTTTCCCATATTGAAAAGGATATCCAGGCAGCAGAGGCGGAGATGGACGACGATGCCGAGTCCATCATCACCAACGAGCGCTACGTGTATATCGGCCAGATCATCAAGGGCTGCTACAAGAAAAAGGCAGCGGGGAAGCTCTCCTCTTCCGACAAGATCGACCGGATCGTCACCAACCGCTGGCTGGGTCTGCCGGTTTTTGCGGTAATCATGTTCCTGGTGTATTACCTCTCCATGGTCACGGTGGGAGCGGCAGCCACGGACTGGGCCAATGACGGCCTGTTCGGCGATGGCTGGCACCTGTTCGGCATGGGCACTGCCGCTTATGAAGAAGCAAACGAGGAATACACGGCTGCCATGCAGGCGGTGGACGCCTTTGTGGGCCTTGACACAGAGGCGGAGGACTTTGACGAAGCTGCCGCTCTGGCTGCGCTGAAAGCGTTCCAGACCGCAGATGCCTCCGCCACGGTGGACGTGGAGGACGAGGAGACCCTTGCAATCAGTACCCTGACCGCCTATTATGACGCGATCCCCGAGGGTGCCAGCGAGAAAGAAACCGTCAGCATGAGCTATGTGGAAGCAGTGGCCTATCTGGAAGCGAACGGCTTCTCGGAGCCTGATCCCGCCGATTATGGCCTGTGGGTGCCTGGCATTCCTGTGCTGGTGGGCAAGGGCCTGGAAGCGGCAGGGGCTGCCGGATGGCTCAGTGGCCTGATCAACGACGGGATCGTGGCCGGTGTAGGCGCTGTGCTGGGCTTTGTGCCCCAGATGTTGGTGCTGTTTTTGCTGCTTGCTTTCTTGGAATCCTGCGGCTACATGGCCCGCATTGCCTTTGTGCTTGACCGTGTTTTCCGCAAGTTCGGCCTCTCCGGCAAATCCTTTATCCCAATGCTCATCGGCACCGGCTGCGGCGCCCCGGGCATTATGGCCAGCCGCACCATTGAAAACGAGCGGGACCGCCGCATGACCATCATGACCACCACCTTTATCCCCTGCGGGGCCAAGGTGCCCTTCATTTCCATGATCGCCGGTGCCATCTTCGGCGGCAGCGCCTGGGTGGCGACCTCTGCCTATTTTGTGGGCATGGCGGCCATCATTGTCTCCGGCATCATGCTGAAAAAGACACGGCCCTTTGCCGGTGATCCGGCGCCTTTCGTTATGGAGCTGCCCGCCTACCATCTGCCCACCCTGGGCAATGTGCTCCGCTCCATGTGGGAACGGGGATGGAGCTTTATCAAGAAAGCGGGAACCATCATTCTGCTCTCTACCATCCTTGTGTGGTTCACCACCTACTTCGGCGTTGTGGATGGCGCCTTCCGTATGCTTTCCGAGGAGGAGATCGACCACTCCATCCTTGCCGCCATCGGCGGTGCCATCGCCTGGCTTTTCAAGCCCCTGGGCTGGGGCAGCTGGCAGGCGGCGGTGGCATCCATCACCGGGCTGGTGGCAAAGGAGAACATCGTGGGCACCATGGGCATTCTCTACGGCGGCGGAGATGCCGGGGTCTACAAGAATCTGGCCCTTGCTTTCAGCGGTGTCGCGGCCTATTCCTTTATGGTATTTAACCTCCTCTGCGCCCCCTGCTTTGCGGCCATCGGTGCCATCAGGCGGGAGATGAACAGCGCCAAGTGGACCTGGTTCGCCGTGGGCTACCAATGCGGCTTCGCCTATGCCATCGCACTGATGGCGTATCAGTTCGGCCTGCTTTTCACCGGCAGCGGAAATGCAACCGGCGTGATTGCCGCGGCGGCGGTGCTGGCCGTCATGCTGTATATGCTGCTCAAACCCTATAAGGAGGCCAGTAAGCGCACAAGAGCGGTGAAGGCAGCAAACGGAAAATGAAGCGGGAGGAAGAAAAATGTTTGTCTGGATCATGGAAAATATCGGAACGATTCTGATTTGTGCGGTCTTGATTGGAATTGTGTCGGCGGCAGTCGTGGGGTTGCTGCGGGATAAGAAAAAGGGGCGGTTCTCCTGCGGCTGCGGCTGTGCCCATTGCGCAATGAACGGCGCCTGCCATTCCCAAAAATAAGCGTTCAAAGAAATTTTAAGTGATAAAAAATAGATGGGGCTGTAGCGAAACAGTCCCAAAAAAGAAGAGACCGAGACGGCTAAAAACAGTCGCCTCGGTTCCTTGTTTGTGGTAAAATGAAGGTGTGAAACAACATCTACCGCAAAAAGATTATGG